>OOBK01000003.1_pt1 | contig 224559 bp, 179 predicted proteins | sample 1671541 | NCBI WGS metagenome assembly OOBK01 (sample SAMN06348167, study PRJEB24527) | human gut metagenome | biome: human gut; feature: ankylosing spondylitis patient; material: feces | host: Homo sapiens | place: China | collected 2015-10 | reverse complement strand
CTGAGCATGGCCGAACTGCTATGCCTGGCGGAAGCGTCGGGCTGGCGCAAACTCATTGTGCTGGTCCTGGGCTTGACCGGCATACGCTGGGGAGAGCTCGTGGGTTTGCAGGTCAGGGACGTTGATTTGCGACGCCGCCGGCTGTGGATACGCAGGAACGCCACCGAGGTGCAACGTGAGATAGTGGTCAACACTCCTAAGTCGGACAAGTGGCGTCAGGTCGTGTATCCGGCAATGCTGGACGATGACATGCGGGCGTTGTGCGAGGGCCGCAAGCCCGACGATATCCTCTTCGAGGCTCCGGGCGGCGGCTACCTGCGTCGCACGCATGGGCCCAACACGACAAGCTCGTGGTTTTACTGGTCTAAGCGGCGCGCGGGCATCGAGGGCCAGATGACCGTGCATGATCTGCGGCATACCGCCGCGAGTCTCATGGTCAAAGCCGGCGCGAACGTCAAGGCCGTGCAACGCCAGCTCGGCCACACTTCCGCCGCGATGACATTGGACGTGTACGCCGACCTGTTCGACGATGATCTGGACGCGGTGGGCGAGGCCGTGAACGCAATGCTGCTGGAGAATGTGGGCAAAATGTGGGCAAGGGATGCCGGTGAGACCGCGTAATCCAAGCGGGAGTAGGGCTTTCGGGTTTGGTTGGCCGGGGTTCAATTCCCCGCGCCTCCACCAATCCGCCTCGGCGGAAACAAGCCGCTTGGCTTTACGAAAGTAAGGCTGAGCGGCTTTCTGTTATTGCTCCGTTGATTCCTTGTTTTCCCGCTATTCTCTCGTGTCGGATATGTCAGTTGGACGAACTTGCGGGGAAGAAACGATTTAGACTTAGTTCAGGGCTGCCGATTGCACGATGTGTAGAGGCTATTATGCTACGCCGTAATCAGGGAGGATATATGCCGCTGGAATTGGTCCGACAGGATATTACGAAGATGAAGGTGAACGCCATAGTCAATGCGGCAAACACGCAGCTCGCCATGGGTGGGGGAGTGTGCGGCGCGATATTCCGCGCTGCGGGAGTCTCGCGCATGGCTGCCGCCTGCGATCGGTTTGCTCCCATTCATACCGGTGAGGCGGTTATCACTCCGGGATTCAATTTGCCATCACGCTATGTGATTCATACCGCAGGCCCGATATGGCGAGACGGCAAGCATGATGAAGAACGTCTGCTGCGTTCGTGCTATCGCAATTCGATGGAACTCGCGGCACGGCAGGGGTGTGCCAGCATCGCCTTCCCCTTGATTTCCAGCGGTATCTATGGATATCCGAAAGCCGAGGCCCTTCATGTGGCCCTTGATGAGATTCGCCGATTCCTGGGCGACGCAGCCGACTCCGGACACGATCTCGACGTATACCTATGCGTATTCGACAAAACCGCTTTCGAAATAAGCAGCAGTATTGACAAACGTCTTCGCGCATATATTGATGATTATTATGTAGCGGAGCATGAAGATACGCTAGGAAGCAGAACGTATGAGCTGCTTGCTCTCCAACGGTTTTCGGATAATAAGCCGAAGGCGGATAGGGCCGTACCTTCCGGCGTCTTGGACATGCCGGATTTCCTGGGCGATATGGGTGAAACGCCTGTCTACTCGGCGCCGTCGGCAGCTCCATCGCCGAAATCCGCCGGGCATGTGGATGATGCGGTGCTCTCCAATCTGGATGAACCTTTTAACATCATTCTCTTGAGGCTTATCGACGCCAAAGGATATTCCGACGTGGAGGTATATAAACGAGCGAATATCAATCGTAAACTGTTCTCTAAAATTCGCTGTGGCGATGGCTATATGCCCAGCAAGAAAACGGTTTTGGCACTGGCCATTGCCTTACGGCTGAATATTGACGAGACGCAAGATATATTGGCGTGCGCCGGGTATGCGTTGTCGCACAGCGTGAAATTCGATGTGATCGTGGAATTCTTCATCGTCCATGAGATGTTTGATGTATTCACTATTAACGAGATGTTGTTCCGATACGATCAGCCGTTGCTTGGGCAATGATGCGGAGCGGTACGCTCGTCTCCTGACCTGCTGCCGATACGCGGCATATTGTCGCTTGCCAAGCGACCTAGGACTGGTCCCATGATGCGAAGCTCATTGATATCGCCGACAATCCGGCTGGCGAATGAGCGAAAGGATCCATCATGGGCAAGAACGACAATGGCAATAACGGCCGTACGGAACTGGTGTTCGTCGTCGACAGAAGCGGATCGATGGGAGGTCTGGAATCAGACGCCATCGGTGGCTTCAACAGCATGCTGTCCAAGCAGCGAACAATTGCCGGCGAGTGCAGGGTAACGACCCTACTGTTCGATCATCGAATCGAAACCTTGCATAATCACCTCGACATCCGTGAAGTGAACGATTTGACGAGCCGGGATTACTGGGTGCGCGGTAGCACTGCGTTGTTGGATGCGATTGGGCTGGCCATTGACCGCATGATCGTGACGCAACGACATACTGCGGCAGCGTACCGTGCTCAACATGTGCTGTTTGTCATCATTACTGACGGGTATGAGAACGCGAGTCGTCGATATTCGTTGCATCAGATCAAGCAGATGATTACCTATGAGCGTGAACGCTATCATTGGGAGTTTGTGTTTCTGGGCGCGAACATCGACGCCGAACAGACGGCTGGCGATTTTGGTATCTCACCGCGATGCGCCACTGATTTTCATGCCGATGGACAGGGAATCAAAGCCTCGTTTGAGGCCGTTGCCTGTGCCGCGACCGCCGTGCGCGGAGGTGCTGACCTTGAGGACCTCAACGCGCCGGACTTTCTTGGTGGTGTTCGTGATGACTATCGGTCTCGTCGTCGAATGAAGCGGTAAACGATGAACTGCAGTGCAGATATTGCCGGTCGCCAGTCGGTCGCGTACGTTACCGGCTGGTGACTGCACACGTTGTACTGTAGGGAACCATGAAAGTCGTATTGCAACGAGTATCCGAAGCGTCCGTGGACGTGGTCAATGAATTGGGCACGCTGGATCCCACGTTCGAGCCGCAGCAGATTGGCCCGGGATTCATGATTCTGGTGGGCGTCACCGATGAGGACGGCGACAAGCAGATCGCCTGGTTGGCCCATAAGATTCTGAATCTCAGGGTGTTCGAGGATGCGCAGGGCAAGATGAACCGTTCGATTCAGGACATCGGCGGCGAGATTCTCTCCATCTCGCAGTTCACGCTGTTCGCCGACGTGCACAAGGGCAATCGCCCGAGCTTCATCAAGGCCGGCAAGCCCGAGCATGCCGATCTCATGTGGATCAAGTTCAACGAGGCGTTGCGCTCCGGGGGAGTGCCGGTGAAGGAAGGTCGTTTCGGCGCGCATATGCGGGTCGGACTGGTCAATGACGGGCCGGTGACCATCGTCATCGACACCGAGCATGACATGCCTGACGGAACACGCTGAATTGCGATAGTGATTTGACATCATATCCCGTTCCCTCCAATATGTTACTAAAGCGCTTTAGTCTCCTGCGGGCGAGGGCGCATGTCGATATGTTTCCCATGAACGGGCAGCACAATGATGTGGCCGCACAAGCGGCAGAGATAAGGGGAGTGAACAGCAGATGTTCCTGAAACCTGAACAGCAACTGGAGCGGTGCAAGCGCATAGTGCGCCAGCGCGTGGACCCTCATATCCACCCATCGATCGCACAGCTCGCGGTGGAGTCCTTTGACATTCCCGGAGAGCCGATGCCCACTGACGAGTTCTTCGCGAAGCTCAATCGAGGTGACATCGATTTCAAGCCGTTTACGCTCGGCAGTGAATGGGGCACCACATGGGGCACAGTCTGGTTCCGCCTGACCGGTACCGTGCCGGCCGGCTACCCGAAAGGCAAGCCGCTGGAGCTCATCCTCGACCTCGGCTGGTACCCGCACTCCTGCGGCGGCCATATCGAGGGCCTCGTCTACCGCGCCGACGGCACCGCCATCAAAGCCGTACACCCGCTCAACTATTGGGTGCCGTTCATAGATGCCGAGGGCAACGCGCAAGTGCTGGTCGCCGAAGACGGCAGCTTCACCCTGTACCTCGAAGCCGCCAGCAACCCGCTGCTGCTCGGCGTGCCTCCGTTCATTGAGACCGAACTGGGCGACCATGCCACCGGCAAGCCGGACGAGCCGTACGTATTCAAGTCCGCCGATCTGACCGAATTCGATGCCCGTTTCGAGAACTACTCCGTGGATCTCGACGTGGTGAGCTCCCTGATGGAATTCGCCGACAAACAGTCGCCGCGTTACTGGCAACTCGCCAAAGCGCTGCAGCGCTCGCTGAACGCCTACGACGAGCGCAACCCCGAATCCGTGGAAGCCGCGCGCGCAGCACTCGCCGGCGTACTGGCCAAGCCGGCCAACGCCTCGGCCATGAACGTCAGCGCCATCGGCCACGCACATATCGACTCCGCATGGCTGTGGCCGGTGCGCGAGACCCGCCGCAAGGTGGCCCGCACCGTATCCAACGCATTGGCGCTGATGGACGCCGACCCCGACTTCAAATACGCGATGAGCTCCGCCCAGCAGTACGCCTGGCTGGAAGAGGATCATCCGGACATCTTCAAGCGCATGAAGCGGCGCATTGAAGAAGGCCGGTTCATCCCGGTCGGTGGCATGTGGGTGGAAGCCGATGGCATGCTGCCCGCCGGTGAATCACTGATTCGCCAGATTGCATATGGCCGCAAATACTTCAAGGAACATCTCGGTGTGGAGCCCAAGGGCGTATGGCTGCCGGACAGCTTCGGCTACACCGGCGCATGGCCGCAGATCGCCCGCCGTGCCGGGTACGAATGGTTCCTCACGCAGAAGATCTCGTGGAACGACACCACCAAGTTCCCGCACCACTCGTTCATGTGGGAAGGCATCGACGGCTCGCGCATCTTCACCCATTTCCCGCCGGCGGATACCTATGCTGCTTGGTGCAAGGTTCAGGAACTCGACTACGCCGAGAAGAACTTCCAGGACAAGGATCTCGCCGATCGCTCGCTTCTGCTCTTCGGTTTCGGTGATGGCGGTGGCGGCCCCACGCGCAACATGATGGAGCACCTGCACCGCTACGAGAACCTCGAAGGCGTCTCCAAGGTGAGCGTCGAAGAGCCGAACGACTTCTTCGACAAGGCGCATCGGCAGCTTGCAGAGAACGCCGGCCCGGAAATGCCCGTCTGGAAGGGCGAGCTGTACCTCGAACTGCATCGCGGCACTTTGACCTCGCAACAGGGCATGAAACGCGGCTGCCGCCAAGAGGAATCGCTGCTGCGCACGGTCGAATACCTGGGCGCGGCCGCCACGTTGGCCGACCCGAACTACGCCTATCCGCGCGAAGAGCTGGACCGTATCTGGAAGACCCTGATGCTCAACCAGTTCCATGACGTGCTGCCGGGGTCGTCCATCGCATGGGTGCACCGCGAAGCCCGCGAGGACTATCGCCGCGATCTGAAGCGTCTCGCCGAAATCGCCCAAGACATGTGCGCCGTGCTGCGCAAGGCCAACCCGCAGGCCGACCTGCTCGCCGAAGCCCGCATCAGCCAGTTCCGTAATGACGGCGCGGCTTGGCGTGCCAGCCGCATCAACGAACCGACCAACGCGCTTTCCGTACTGACCCAGACATTGGACAACGGCCGTGTACTGCTGGCCAACGGCGTACTGTCCGTCACCATCGAGGCCGACGGTACAATCTCGTCGCTGCTTGACGAGGAGCATGGCCGTGAACTGGTTCCGGCCGGCACCCGATTGGGCCAATACGAACTGTTGAAGGACGAACCCGCCGTTTGGGATGCCTGGGAGATCGAACGCGAATCCCTGCTCATGGCGAATGCCATGACAGGATCAATCGAATCGGTCGATACCGAAAACGGTGCGGCACGAGTCCGCGTGCGTACCGCCGACGATGACACCGTCATCACCACCACCATCACGCTGCGCCCCGGTTCACACACGCTCGATTTCCACGCCGACATTGACTGGCACGAACGTGAACGCTTCCTCAAAGTCGATCTGCCGCTGGGTATCGTGGCCGACCAAGCAACATACGACTGCCAGTATGGTCTGGTCCGCCGCCCAATCGTCAAAAACACCGCATCCGACGAAGCCAAGTATGAGAGCAGCACGAACCGCTTCGCCATCATCGGCGACGCCGGTTACGCGGCGGCCGTCATCAACGGATCGGTGTACGGGTCCGATGCCACGCCGATCGCCGAGAACGCCGCCGAAGGTCGTGACTCGGGCACCATGTTCCGACTGTCGCTGCTCTCCGCGCCGGCCTTCCCCGACCCGCGCACCGATATCGGTGCGCATGAGTTCGACTGGTCCGTGGTGGCCAACGCCACGGTGGGCCGTGCGCTTGACGCCGCTTGCGCACTCAACGCACCGACGCTTCATGACATGCCCGACTTAGCGCCGCTCGCCTCGATCGAGTCAGCAAACGGCACCGTAGTGTTGGACTGGATAAAGCTGGCCGACGATGGCTCCGGAGACCTGATTGCGCGCGCCTATGAGGCGGCCGGTGGCAGGGCCGATGCCACGCTGCACGTCTGCCCGGCGCTCGCAGGCGCTTCGGTGCATGAGACCAACGTGTTGGAAGGCGACAATCTGGCCGCCGACCTGCCGGTCGCGCTGCAAGACGGCACACAGGACGCCGAAGGCGCCACACTGCACTTCGGCCCGTTCCAGCTCGCCACCCTGCGCATCACGCGCTGAATTTTCGCCTGACGCTTCTGCCTCCTCGCGCCATGAGGGGGCAGAAGTATGTCGTATTGCGGTTTCTCCAATTACCATCACTCCCACCCCTACCACCAGACACAGCAAAGGAGTTGAACTCTCCATGTTTCTTCTTCCCAATCAGCAGTTGGAGCGCTGCGACCGCGTCATGCAGCAGCGCGTCAAACCGCATATCCACACCACGCTCGCCGCATGCACCTTGCGTTCGTTCCACAATCCCGGCGAACCGGTGCCCTCCAGCGAATTTCTAGCCAAAGTGCGCAACGGCCAAGTGCCCTTCGAACCTTTCCGCGTTCCCGGCGTCTGGGGCACCACATGGGGCACCACATGGTTCGAGGTGAACGGCCACATCGACATGGCGGCGGTCAAAGGACGAAAAGTCGAACTCATGGTAGACCTCGGCTGGCTCGATCACCGCGGCCCCGGATTCCAATCCGAGGGACTTGTCTACCGTGCCGACGGCACCGCCATCAAATCCGCGAACCCACGCAACCACTGGATTCCACTCGTCTACGCGGACGGCAGCAGCACTGTAGAACTCGATGAACATGGCGACTTCACCGTCTATATCGAAGCCGCCGCCAACCCATTCGTCGAAGGCCCCACCCCGTTCTCACCCACCGAACTCGGCGAAGAGGCCACCGGCACCTGTGACTTCCCATACACACTGAGTCGCATGGATATCACCATCTTCAACGAAGACGTGTTTGCCTATGACATGGACTTGGAAACCGTATCTTCCCTGATTCGCGAACTCAAAGACGACGACCCGCGCTACTGGCAGCTCGCCAAAGCGCTGCAACGCTCCTTGAACATCTACGATGAACGCGACTTGGAAACCGTGCCGGCAGCCCGTGCGGCGCTCGCCGGCGTGCTCGCCGAACCGGCTGCATCCAGCGCAATCAACCACATTGCCATCGGCCACGCGCATATCGACTCCGCATGGCTATGGCCGGTGCGCGAGACACGCCGCAAAGTGGCCCGTACCGTATCCAACGTGCTGGCTTTGATGGACGAAGACCCGGACTTCACGTATGCGATGAGTTCCGCCCAACAGTACGCATGGCTGGAAGAAGAACATCCCGACCTGTTCGCACGAATGAAGCGGCGCATCGAAGAAGGCCGGTTCATCCCGGTCGGCGGCATGTGGGTGGAATCTGACAACATGATTCCTTCCGGCGAATCATTGGTGCGGCAGATCACGTTCGGCCGCCGATATTTCAAGGAGCATCTCGGCGTCACGCCGCGTGGCATCTGGCTACCGGACAGTTTCGGCTACACCGGCTCCTGGCCGCAGATCGCCCGCCGTGCAGGATTCGACTGGTTCCTCACGCAGAAGATCTCGTGGAACGACACCACCAAGTTCCCGCACCACTCCTTCATGTGGGAGGGCATCGACGGCACTCGTATCCTCACGCATTTCCCGCCCTCGGATACCTACTGCTCGTGGATGAGCATGCATGAGCTGATGTATTCGCAGCGCAACTTCCTGGACAAGGACCTCTCCCGTAACGCGATTCTGCTGTACGGCTTCGGCGATGGCGGTGGCGGTCCCACCCGTGAGATGACCGCGCGCATCCGCCGCGACCATGATCTCGCCGGCGTGCCGAAGATCGAATTCGGTACTCCCGACCAACTGTTCGACCGCGTGCGTAAGGATATCGTCGACGATGCGCAAGGAGAGACCCCGGTGTTCAAGGGCGAACTGTACCTTGAACTGCACCGTGCCACCCTCACCGCCCAGCAGGACATGAAGCGTGGCTGCCGCCAGGAGGAGTCGATGCTGCGCGTCGCTGAATACCTGTGCGCCGCGGCCCGCATCAAGAACCCGGACTATGTCTATCCGCGCGAAGAGCTGGACCGTATTTGGAAAACGCTGCTCCTGAACCAGTTCCACGACATTCTGCCCGGTTCGGCCATCGCATGGGTACACCGTCAGGCGCGGGTCGAATACGCGCGTGACGTCGCTCGGCTGAACGAGATCGCCCTTGAAGCCGGGCGCGCGATCGCAGCCGTGGAACCCGATGACGCAACCATAACCGACGCCGTAATCGCCCCATATTCCCGCCAAGCCTGTGAGGCGTGGGTGGTACGCCCGGCTTCGAGCCGAGCCGAAGCGGGAACCGCATCCATGGCTCGGGTCGCCGTTACCCATGACGACGATGCGATTGTGCTCGACAACGGCCAACTGCACGTGCGCATTGAAGCCGACGGCACCGTTTCGTCAATCGTCGATCAGCGAACCAATCGTGAACTGGTGCCAGCCGGCACCCGACTGGGCCGCTACGAAATGCTCAAAGACGAACCCTTCCACTGGGACGCCTGGGATATTCAACGCGATGCATTCCTCACCGCCAACGCGCTCAGCGAGGCATCGATTACAAGCGTGGATGAAACCGCCAACGGTGGGGCCGTCGTGCATGCTGTCACTCGCGCGAAGGGCGTTGAAATTCGTACGGGCATTGCCTTAAGGCCGGGCTCCGCCACACTGGACTTCACCGCCGATGTGGACTGGCATGCCGTCGAACAGTTCCTCAAAGTGGATATGCCGGTCACCGTGCAAGCGGTGAACGCGCAATATGAATGCCAATACGGCCTGGTCGAACGCCCGATCAATAAGAACACGCGCAGCGATGATGCCAAATTCGAAAGCTGCACGCATCGCTTCGTGCGTATCGCCGACGCCGACTATGCCGCCGCTGTGGTCAACGCCTCCACCTACGGCTCCGACGTCAGCCCCATCCACGCCGATACGGCACATGGCACCGGCCGCGGCACCATGGTGCGGTTGTCGCTGCTGTCCGCACCGCTGTACCCTGACCCACGCACCGACCAAGGCGCGCACTCCTTCGCATGGTCTCTGGTCGCTGACGCCGATATGAACGCAGTGCTGGACGAGGCGGCGCGACTCAACAGCCCTGTAATAGGGGAGTTGCCTGACTTGGCCCCGCTGGTCTCGCTCACCGACGTCACCGGCACCATCGTATTGGACTGGGTCAAGCTCGCCGATGACGGTTCCGACGATCTGATTGTGCGCCTGTACGAGGCCGCCGGCGGCAATGCCGCGGCCGCACTACGCCTTGACGCCGCTCTCGCCGATGCTAAGGCCAGCGTGCAGGAGGTGAATCTCATGGAGGAGCCGGAACTGGACGCCGAATTGCCGCGCGCGCTCGCCGGCGACGAGCCGATGCCTGCCGACGGTGCGGTCGTCTCGTTGGCGCCGTTCCAGCTCACCACGCTGCGTATTCGCCGATAAGGGATATTGGGCCTAGGCTCGATATTTTGGGTCGCGCCCAACCGTAACGGAACCGGAGTAGACCGGCTCTGCCATACGGTTGGGCGCGGCCCATTGTTGTATGAGAAGAGGGGACGATTTCGTTGGGCAAATATCAATGCGACACGCGCGGATGAATTCGTTGCGTGCATGTTTCGATTGTGTTATATTCTTACTAAACCGATTTAGTTAACAGGTTCATAACTGGCTGGAAACTAAAACGGTTTAGTCTCAGCGATGAGAACTGAATAAAGGTTGTGATACCACGTCAATCACCGCGACGGGTGACTGTACCGGAACACAACGATTAGGTTTTCTCCGTCCACAGCAGGGCGGGGCGAAAAAGGAACCAAAAGGAAAGGAAAACGTATGTTTTCTATGAAGAAGATCCTCGCCATCGCCGGTGCCGGTGCGATGCTCGTATCGGTGGCTGCCTGTGGTAGCGGAACTGCGGGGGATGACGGCGGCAAGAAGGAGATCTCCTTCCAGACCTGGAACCTCAAGAACGACAAGTACACCCCGTATTTCGAGGCGCTGATCAAGGCCTATGAGAAGGACCACCCGGATGTCACCGTCAAGTGGCTTGACGCCCCGTCCGATGGTTACGAAGACAAGCTGTCCAGCCAGGCTGCGGCCGGCGAACTGCCGGACATCGTCGACGGCGGCAACTCCATCCTGTACGGTCTGGCCAAGGCTGGCGCGCTGCTCGATGTCTCCAAGCAGGCTCCGGATGCGGAAAAGGACTACTACGAAGGCGCATGGAAGTCCGTGACCATGCAGGGCAATGGCGTCGAGAAGGGTGCCTACGGCCTGCCATGGTATGTCAACGATGGCCCGACCTACTGGAACACCGAGCTCATGCAGAAGTGCGGCCTTGATCCGAACAAGATTCCGACCACATGGGATGAATACTTCGCCGCCGGCGACACCATCGTGCAGAACTGCAAGGATGTCTACCTGGGCACCACGATGGGTTACAACGCCGAAGATCTGATGACCGCAGGCGTCAAGTCCTTCATGAATGATGACCACAGCAAGTACACCTTCAATGATGAGGCCGGTGTCAAGCAGATCAGCCGCTTCGTTGAGCTGTACAAGAAGGGCGGCATCCCGCCGGAGGCCCTCGACTCCTCTTGGAGCCAGGCCGCCGATCTCTTCCAGCGCGGCAACTTGGTCTCCATGGCCGGCTCCGCCTACTCCGCTGACGGCTTTAAGCAGAACGCTCCGGACCTCTACAAGAACCTCGCAGTCGGCCCGCGTATCAGCAACGACGGCAAGTCCGCTTCCGTGGCCTACGAGATGCTCGGCATCAGCGCCAACTCGAAGCACCCCGACGTCGCCATCGACTTCGCCCGCTTTGTGACCAACGAGAAGAACCAGATCGAGTTCGACAAGAAGGCCTCCGTGTTCCCGTCCGCTAAGGGTGGTCTGGATGACGACTACTACAAGAGCATTGACGAGAGCACCCTTGAGGGCAAGGCTCTGAAGATCACGCTCGACCAGGTCAAGGACGGCTACGGTTCTCGTCCGGCCGAGTTTACCGACAACAACGGCTACAAGAACTTCCAGCAGCAGATCGCCCTCGCCATGCAGGGCAAGCAGACCGCCAAGGAAGCCCTTGACAAGTCCGTCGAGTTCGCAAACGAGAAGCTCGCACAGTGAGCAACGCGGCACTCGCCGCTGACAGGTCGGAGGCCCGCACGGCCTCCGACCGGCCTGAACCGATGAATACGCGTCACGGCAAGAAGCAGGATCGCAAGTTCGGCACCATCATTGCCCCTTACTTGTTTGTTCTGCCCGCATTCGTGATTGTGTTTGTTTTCATCGTCCTCGCGGCACTCAACACTTTCAGGCTTGCCTTCACCGATTCCACGCTGCTCCGTCCGGGCAAATTCGTCGGATTCGAAAACTTCATCAAACTGTTCCACGACGAGTACTTCCTCACCGCACTGCTCAACTCCACGATCTACGTGATCTGCGTAGTGCCGTTCATGGTGATCCTCCCGTTGATTCTGGCCTATCTGGTCAAGGGCAACTCCCGAATCATGGGCTTCTTCCGCACCGCCTTCTACATGCCGGTGGTTATGTCCGCCGTTGTGGTGGGCATGATCTGGACCAACCTGCTGGATTCCGCTGGTCTGGTCAACTCCGTGCTCAAGGCATTGAAGATCATCTCCAAGCCGATTCCATTCCTCACCGATCGATGGGGCGTGCTCTTCAGCTCGATGTTCGTGACAATCTGGCTGGGCCTCGGCTACTACATGGTCATCTACCTGACCGCCCTCGCCAACATCGATGAATCCCTTTACGAAGCCGCCTCCCTCGACGGCGCTGGCCCTGTCCGCCAGTTCATCTACGTGACAATGCCCGGCGTGCGCTCCACGATGATGCTCATCATGATGCTGTCCACCATCGCCGCATTCCGAGTCTTCAACGAGATCTACGTGTTGACCAACGGCTCCGCAGGCCCCGGCGGCATGGATATGACGATGTCGATGCTTATCAAGCGCGAAGGCACCGGTATCCAGGCCCGCACTGGTTACGCGAGCGCCATCTCCATCGTCGTGCTCGTCATCGTCGGCGTCATGCTCATCGTGCAGCAGATCGTACAAAAGCGAGGTGAGGACTGATGAATACCAACACGCATAAGGTCACTGTCGGCAAAGTCGTCCAGTATCTGATTCTGATTCTGATGTTCCTGCTGCTCGTCGGCCCGTTCGTCTGGGAACTGTCCCTGTCGTTCAAGGGCAAGGGCGACAACGTCTACGCCGTGCCTCCCTACCTGATGCCGAAGACCCCGACGCTGGACAACTACATTTCCGTGTTCAAGCAGGTCCCGGTATTCCACTACATGCTCAACACGCTGGTGGTCTGCCTGATCTCCATCTTCGGCAACGTGGTCTTCTCCACGATGGCCGGCTACGCACTGGGACGCCTGAAGTGGCGTGGCCGCGGACTGGTGTTCACCATGTTCATGGGCACCATGGTCATCCCGATCGAAGGCGTGATGATCTCCCAGTTCCTGATCATTCGCTCCATCCACCTGCAGAACACACTGCTGGCAGTCGCACTGCCTGGCCTGTGCGGCGCCATCAACATCCTGCTCATGACCAACGCCTTCAAATCCATTCCAATGGAACTCGAAGAGGCGGCCATGGTGGACGGTGCCAACCTATGGCAGCGGTTCTTCCACATCTGTGTACCGCAGGTCAAAGGCACGATGACCGTTGTCGGCATCTTCGCATTCGTCGGTGCCTGGAACGACTTCCTGTGGCCGTTGATCGCGATCTCCGATGAAAGCAAGTACACCTTGACCCTCGGCATGAACCGACTCAAGGGCATGTTCATCCAAGATCCGCGACTGATCGCCGCCGGTGCGCTCGTCTCGCTTATCCCGATCATCGTCTTCTTCTGCTGCTTCCAGCGCTACTTCTTCCGTGGCTTGGAACAGGGTGGACTCAAGGGCTGAGCGGACTGGGAAAAGGAGGTACTCCAATGAAATTCGGAGTCAACTACACGCCGTCGCATGGCTGGTTCCACGCATGGCTCGACCCGGACTGGGACGGCATCGACAACGATCTCAAGCAGATCAGCGAACTGGGTATGGACCATGTGCGCATCTTCCCGATCTGGCCGTATCTGCAACCTAATCGCACCTGGATCAACAAGAAGGGCGTGGCGGATGTGCGCCGCATGGTGCACATCGCCGGCGAGCACGGTTTGGATGCCTATGTGGACGTGTTCCAAGGGCATCTGTCCAGCTTCGACTTCCTGCCTTCATGGCTGGTCACCTGGCATGCGGGCAACATGTTCACCGATGCGGACGCCGTTGCGGCCGAGCGTGAACTGGTCAAGACCATGACCGATGAGCTGTCCAAGGAACCCGCGTTCAAGGGTCTGACCTTGGGCAACGAGGTCAATCAGCTGTCTGACAGGCCGCATCCCACGAAGATGAGCGCCACGGACCGGCAGATCGACGCATGGCTGGACGCGCTGCTTCCGACCGCCGCCGGTGAAGGGCACAACGCGCTGTACAGCGTCAACGATGGCACCTGGTTCATCGATGGGCACCCGTTCACTCCGGTGCAGTCCGCCACCAAGGGTGATATGACAGTGATTCACTCCTGGGTGTTCAACGGCATCGCGCAAGGATACGGCGCCACCAGTGAGGAGTGCTCGTCGTACGCACTGTACCTGGCCGAGCTGGCCAAGGCGTTCGGCAAGGATTCCGAGCGCCCGGTGTGGCTCCAGGAAGTCGGTGCGCCGGAGAATGTGCTGGAAACCGACTACACGCCGGAATTCTGCCGCAAGACCGTTGAACGTGCCATGGATTGCCGGAACCTGTGGGGTGTGACGTGGTGGTGCTCGCACGATGTGCCCGCCAGCATGGAAGACTTCCCGTTCTTCGAGCACTCTCTGGGCTTGTTCGACGAGCAAGGCCAGCTGAAGCCGATCGGCCGTACGTTCGGGGAACTCGCCGCACAGTACCGTTCCGCATTGCCGGCTCAGCCGAAGACCGTCGCCGTGGTGATTGATGTGGATGAGGCCGGAAACCCGGTGAACCGCAGTGCGCTCGGCCCGGGAGGCTCGGTGTGCGACCTGTGGATGAAGCTGCAGGTGGCGGGCCAGCGCCCGACCATCATCACCTCGCAGGTGGCGGCCAATCAAGAGGCGCTCGCGCAGCGTGGCATTCTGGAATTGCACGCTGACGAACACCCCTATGCCGCCCGTTACTACACTGCGGTTTCGGACCCATCGTTCGAAACGGCTGATTAAACCGATATCCGGTTGTGGAATCATCTACTCCTTGTTCCACAACCGGATATTTTCAATTGCAGTGCGCACAATTGCAGTGCGCAGGGCAAAACATAAGACCCGGTACTCGCCGAAGAGCGAGAAGAACGAGAAGACAATATACGAGAAGGGGAAGCGCTCAATGAGCATCAATTGCGCCGCAGTGGACCGACTCATTGATTCGATGAGCTTCACGCAGAAAGTTGGCCAGTTGAACCAGCGTCTGCTCGGTTGGAAGTCCGTGGAACGCAATGCTGCGGGACGGCTGGTGGCCTCGGACGAGCTCAAGCAGGAGATTGACCGATGGGGTGGACTCGGCACCCTGTACGGTCTATTGCGAGCCGACCCATGGTCTGGTCAACATTGGGGTAACGGCATACGCCCTGAGGAGCGGACTGAGGCGATTGCCGTGGTGCAGCAAACTGTGCTGGAACGTGGCGCGCACGGCATCGGCGTATTACTTAGCGAAGAGGCGCCTCACGGGCATCAGGCGCTGGGCGGCACGGTGCTGCCCACCAATCTGGGTTTGGGCGCTACGTTTGACCCGCAGGGGGTGCAGGAAGCGGAAGCCGCGGTTGCCGCAGAACTGGCCGCCAGCGGCATTCATATCGCATTGGTATCCGGTTTGGACATCGCCCGTGACCCACGCTGGGGCCGTTGCGAGGAATGCTTCGGCGAGGATCCGCTGATGGCTGCCCGCATGTGCGAGGCCATCGTTACCGGCATGCAGGGTGAGCATCGCAGCAAGGTCGGCCACGGGGGAGTGGCCGTGGTGCTCAAGCATCTGGCGGCGCAAGGCGAGGCCGTGGGCGGCCGCAACGGACAGTCCGCCGTACTGGGCCCGCACGATCTTCATGAAATTCATCTGCCGCCGGTGGCCGCCGGTGTGCGCGCCGGTGCCTTGGGCTTTATGGCAGCCTACAACGATATCGATTCTGTACCTTGCTGCGCCAACCCGTGGCTGCTCAAGGATTATCTGCGCGACCAGCTCGGTTTCGACGGCATCGTGATGGCCGATGGCCTGGCCGTGGATCGGCTCGAAGACATGGCCGGCTCCATTCCCGCGGCAGGGCGTGCCGCACTGCTCGCCGGCGTGGACGTCTCCCTGTGGGATGAAGGATTCACCCGCCTCGAAGAATATGCGGATGACGAACAGGTAGTGGCCGCTGTCGACACGGCCTTGCGCCGGGTACTGGAACTCAAAGCCATGTTCGGTCTCTTGCCCGAAGACGGTGCCGATACCGCCGCAATTGCCATGCCGAGCGCCGACGCCATCGCGCAGGCCACTGCGGATGGGCGTGAGCAGGCCAAGCGCATGGCCCGCGAGGCGATAACGCTGATCAATGATGGCCAGTCTGCCGCCACGCTCGACGATATCCGCAGCGTCATAGCTGATGCTCAAGCCGGCCCTGTGATTGTCGCCGGCCCGTTCGCCGACGATTTCGGCTGTTTCCTGGGCGATTACACCGCCCCTCTGCCCGTCGATGAACAGTCAAGCGTCTACCGGCAATTGGTGGCACGTCTCGGGGAGGACCGGGTTCTCTTGGCCGCCAAGCCAAGCGATGCGCCGGCCGATCAATGGGCGCGTGCGTCGACCGTGGTATTCGTATGCGGCAGCACCAGCGAACGCAGCTATGACAGTGAATTCGACGACAATGGCGCGGCGAAGGCCGTAACCGAATACGGTGCCACCTGCGGCGAAGGCGTGGACTTGTCTGACATCCGCCTGCCCTGGCGTCAGGATGACATGCTAGGCGAAGTCGCGGCATTGACCACCGCTCCAATTGTTTCGGTGGCGGTGTGCGGTCGCGCGCATGTACTGACCGATGTGCTGGAACGCTCCGCCGTGACGATCTGGGCCGGATATGCCGGCCAATATGGGCCGCAGGCCGTAGCCAACGTATTGGTTGACGGAGCCGACATGTCTGGCCGCCTTCCTGTGACCTTACCCGCATATCCCGCAGCCATTCCCGTTCGATACAATGACCGCCAAAGTGCCGCGCATGTCTACAAGGATGCGGCGGAACCGATATTGCGCGGCTTCGGCTATGGAGCCGGTTCGCTGGCGGCGGTGACATTCAGCGAGATGCACGCCGATACGCAATCGCATCCAGGTGAAGTGCTGGTGCAGGTGACGGCACATGCTGACGATCACGGGGCCGCGGGTGCCGTGAATCTGTTCGCGCATGTTAGCGGCGGCCGCCGCATCCCACGTTTGGCAATGCTTGTCGATTCGGTATACATGGACTTGAACGCGGGAGAGCGTCGCGATATCGCGTTCCACGTGCCGTGTGATCGTCTGCGGGATGTCGGTGACGGGCAAGTTCAGGTGACCTGCATGCTGGATGGAGATTCGACGCATACGGTCACGGCGACGCTGCCGGGGGAATATTAGGGGGCATGTATGAATGTGGGGTGCGAAGCACTGGAACCGCATCACACCCCCGGATGGAGCCTGAAACCGCAAGGCATCCATCCTCGCAACCTGCAAGTCTGCGGGTTGTCACCCGATAGAGGAAACAACAAAGGAGATTATATATGTGTTGCTCACAAGGTAGTGAAGGGCGCTCGTCCATCGGACGCAGACTCGCCGCCGTCGCGGCGGGCGTAGTCGCCACAGCACTGATGCTCGGATGTTCGCTGGCCATGGGAACGGTTGCGAACGCCCAGGAGGGGGATTCCCCCGTTGCGGCGTCGCAGGAGGGTAACGGCAACAAGCATTTCATGGTGTATTACCGCGCATGGCGTGACGTGACCATGAAAGGCGTGAACACCGATTTACCGGATGACAATTGGATCTCCATGTACGACATTCCATACGGCATCGATGTCGTCAATGTGTTCAGCTACGTTCCCAGTGGCCAGGAAGCGGCGGCCCAGCCGTTCTATGACAAGCTCAAGAGCGATTACGCGCCGTATCTGCATGCCCGAGGCATCAAACTCGTACGAGGTTTGGATTACAGCGGTGTTATGGTCGACGGTTTCAAGACGTGGATTGCTCAGCAGGGCAAAAACGTCGATAGCGCGACCGAATCGGATTATGACGCGTACGCCGATCATGTCATCGAAACGTACATGACCTCGGTTGGCCTCGACGGTCTTGACATCGATATGGAAACTTTCCCGGATGCCGCGCAGGTGGCGATTTCCGATCAGGTCATCACAGCCCTCGCCAAGCGCATCGGGCCGAAGTCGGATAACCCGGAAGGCACGATGTTCCTTTACGACACCAATGGCAGCTACACTGCTCCGTTTAAGAACGTTTCTGATTGCTTCGACTATGTTGCCTACCAGCAGTACGGTTCCGATTCGAACCGGACGGCCAAGGCCGCTGCCACCTACGAACAGTTTATCGACTCGACCAAGTTCGTTCCCGGCCTGACCTTCCCCGAAGAGGGTGACATGAATAACCGGTGGAACGACGCGACCGAACCATACCTGGACAGTCATTTCTATGATGTGGCCTCATACTCGTACGACCACAATCTCGGAGGCATGTTCGTCTACGCGCTCGACCGCGACGGACGCACCTATTCCGACGATGATTTGGCACACATCAAACCGTCGAATCTGATTTGGACGAAGACAGCCATCGCACAAAGCCAAGGCATGAGTCTGGAAAACGCCAAGCAGGCTGCCAACCACTTCCTTGACCGTATGTCCTATACCAAGGATGTTCCAGCCGAAACGCGCCAAACCGTGGCAGCGGCCACCAACCTGTATGAGGTGAACAAGGCGGTGCTCGGCGCGGATTGGAACGACGGATACAGCAACACATATGATCCGACGCTCGAACTTTCCCTGACCTCCATCGACACCACGGCACTTACCGGTGCCATAGCCAAGGCGGATGCATTGCTAGCTGACGGCGCAACCGATACCGATGTGCGGACAACGCTGACCACGGCCAGAAACGCGGCGGTCACTGGCCTGACCAGCAAGCTGTATACCGGAGCTGACGTTGTCTCCTGGACGGCATCGCTCAACACCGCAATCGCAAATGCAACGGGCGGCAAGCCCAAGCCGCAACAGCCAGGCACAGGCGAAACGGACAAACCTAGTTCCGGTGACGCATCACACAACAAGCCACAGTCTGCAACCGGACGTCTGGCAAGCACCGGTTCCGATGGCACCATCGTGCTATCGGTCGCCGTGATTATGACGCTCGCCGGTATCAGCGTATTCGCAGTCCGCCGCCGCGGATAACACCGGTTCGAATGAACCGAAAAACAGTATTTGGGATACGGCGCGATATGCGAAGCGCCGTATCCCATGGCCCACACCGGTAGGGACGAAGTAGTACGCAGACGGTTGATCTCCGGCGTAAGCCGGAAGAAGTCAAAGGAGATTATAGATGAGATTGTCACTAGGCGATCCCGCTGGGTGTACTTCTGCCCGGGCTCAACACAGGAAATGGCTGTGCAGCGGTCTGGCCGCGGTATTGTCGATGACCACGCTGGCGGCGTTGGCCGCACCGGCCAGCGCCACCGACACAATGCCATGGGGGTGTTCCTATGTTTTTGTCAACTCCTTGGGGAGTTGACGTGTCGGGATTCCGGTTGGCTGTCGTGGGCGCTCTTCGCCCTGCCGGTGGCGTCCGGCGTCCTTTCCCGTGTGGCCCGATTCAGGCTACGAGGGCTGGTTCCTGGTAGAGGACGCCGTTTTTGAGCATGCTGTAGATTACGTCGCAGCGTCGGCGCGCGAGGCAGATGACAGCGGCGTTGTGGTGCTTGCCCTGTTCGCGTTTGCGCTTGTAGTAGGCGATGGACGGCGGGTGTTTGGCGGACGCGACGAACAAGGACTGCCACAGCGCGTTCCTGAGGCGTTTGTTGCCCCGTCTGGAGGGTCTCTCGCCCTTGATGCTGGTGCCGGACTGGCCGGTGGCCGGAGCGATGCCGGCGTAGGCGGCCAGGTGGGCCGCGCTTTTGAAGTTGGCGATGTCGCCGACGATGTTCCAGCCTACCAGGACTTCATGAAGCAGATCGTCGATCAGGGCATTTACATCCAGTGGTACGACTCAGCCACATACCCGGGTGGCGGCGTAGGCTACCAAGACATGTTCAACGGCAGCAATTCGCCGTATGTGCAGGATACGGACAAGGGCAAGATCTCTGATTCCATCTTCCTGAACTACTGGTTCAGCGGCAACATGCTTAAGGATTCGGCCGCTCACGCCGAGAGTTTCGGCATCGATCCGAAATATGCGGTGTTTGCTGGCATCGAGTCCGGACAGAAGAAGTTCGACAGTATCGGCAGCAATGCGGGCTATATGAACGTCAATCTCGACGATACAGGTAAGCCGTATGTGAGCCTCGCCGCGCTCGGCACCGACTTCGTCTCCCGCGAACTGGGCGACGACAAGAAGGTCTATCCGAAATACCAGAACCAGGTGTTCGACCGCGAACGCCGACTGTGGACCGGCTCGTCCACCGGCGAGAAGGGCACCACCGACATCGCCGACAATTACATCGACGACGGCACGAGCAATGACGGTTGGAAGGGCTTCGCTTCCCAGATCGCCGAATGCTCCGTGGTTGGCGGTTCCATGTTCTCTACGTCGTTCAACACCGGTCACGGTCTCGAATGGCGTGATGGCGGCGAACGGACCAGCGACCAGCAGTGGGGCAACATCAACCTGCAGGATATTCTGCCGACATGGCAGTGGTGGATCGATGCCGACTCCAACCCGCTGCAGGCCGACTTCGACTACGGTAAGGACTACGAGGCGGTACCACGCTTCAAGTACACCAAGATCGGTGGTTACGAAGGCGGCGATTCGCTGGTGCTGAGCGGCAAGCTCTCCAACGACAACACCATTCGCCTGTACAAGACCGACCTGGATGTCGCTGCCGGCTCCAAGATTGACCTGACCTACAACAAGCTCAACAGCGATGATTCCAAGTTGCAGCTTGGCCTCATCCTTGCCGACGACCCCGAGACCGTGGTGCCGGTGGACGTGACGGACGGTTCGGCAGGCAACGGCTGGAAGACCGCGAGCGTGGACCTGTCCCAGTACGCGGGTAAGAAGATCGCCACGCTGGGTCTGATCGTCAAGGCCGGAGCCGACTACTCCACCATCAAGAACTACTTGCTCTACCTGGACAATACCTTCCTCGGCGGCCGCTACGACGACACCCTGTATGTCAAGCACCTGCCCGCCAAGACCGGCACGCTCAAGCTCTACGCCGTGGGCGCGGACGGCTCGCGTTCGCTCGCCACCGAAGCGCCGCTGAACGAAGCGGCGGCCGTCTCCGACGTGAAAGTCGAACCAGGCAAGGACGGCAACGTCAAGGTCTCTTGGACCAATCCGCAGGTATCCGGCGAGAAAACCGTGACCGTCAAATCCGACACCGGTTCGTGGCGTTACGCCGCGAAGCCGTATTCCCAGACCGTCAAGGTCGCCGCCGACAAGAGCAAAGTGACGATTGCCAATGCGCCGGTTGACAGCTCCCGCTATGTGGTGAACGTCGATAATGCAGGTGGCACTACCGCTACGGCAACAGGTGCATTTGCCGATGCCGCCATTGAGCCGTATCCGGCTTGCTCGGTGATCTGGAATGGCGATAATGTGACGCTGGCCCGTCCTGAGACTCAAGACTGGCGCTACCTGTACATGACCGAGAAGTGGATCGGCGAGAATGGCAAGCAGCAGCAGGAGAACCAGCTGGGTGCTAGCTACACCTACTCGCAGAACACTCCGCCAATCACTGGTATTATCCGTGGTCGTACCACACCTGCCTCATACACCAGGTCCATCCCCCGCCAGTCATGAACTGCGGGTGCAGGTCGAGGATTACAGCGGCAACAAGACCGATCCGGTGAAGATTCCGACCGCCGACGAACTGGCCAAGTGCACGGTCGCCGACCCCACCCAGCCGGATGCCAAGAAGTCCACGCTGACCGCGGTCGACGGTTCGGCCGTGGCCGACGGCAAGGCCATCCGCACGGTGCAGGCAACGGTCAAGGATTCGTTCGGCAATCCGCTGGCCAATGCCGAGGTGGCGTTTGAACTGCCCGAAGGCGTCTCGGCCATTGGCGGAAACACCACCGTCAAGACCGATGCCGCCGGCGTGGCTTCGCTGAACGTCGTGTCCACGAAGGTCGGCAAGTACACGGTGAAGGCCGTGCTGAACGGCAATGCCATCGGCAAGGGCGTCACCGTCGAATTCACCAAGGTCGCGGTGACGCCGAACAAGCCCGGCGACCAGAACAAGCCTGGCGATACCAAGCCGAACAAGCCCAGCCAGAACGACAATAAGAACAATGACAAGAATGGCGCTTCGTTGAGTGCCACGGGTTCGTCGGTCATTGCGATTGTGGCGGCCATGGTGGTGCTGCTTGGCGCGGGTGCGGTGGTACTTCGCGCTCGTAGCAAGACGGAGTAGTTCGTCGCAATACGGGTGTTGATACTCGTGCCATAAGCGGGATTTAGGGGTTGCCCAATGGGTGCCCCCCTAAATCCCGTTTGTTTTGTCGCAAGACATATGCCGAGACCAGTGACTAAAATGCTTTAGTTATTTCTGCTAAATTATTGATATCATAAGAGTTAACGCACGGTTGATGCATATGGCCCAATGCGGGGGTGCCGTCAACCGTATCGCAATAGTCGCAATGCGGTCGTAAAAAGGAGTGTTCATGAGATCTGCTCGCGAGGCATCGTCATCGTCTGACGGCACGCAGCGTGTGAGCCTGAAAGACATCGCAGATGAATTAGGCATCTCGCAGACCGCGGTATCCTTCGCCATCAATGATCGGCCCGGCGTTTCCGCGGAAACCAAACGTCGGGTCAAAGAGGCTGCAGCCAGGCTTGGCTGGACGCCGGTCTACGCCGCACAAGCACTGGGATCCTCGAAGACCATGACCATAGGCTTTGCCCCCGCACGATCCACGCAGGGGCTCACGGATGAAAGCTTCATGCTGCACTTCATGGCGGGTGTGCACGCCTCGCTCAGCCCCAAAGGCTATGGTTTGCTGTACCGCCCATGCCGATTCCTGAACGAGGAGATGAGCGTATACAAGGATTGGGCGTCGCGCAAGCGCGTGGATGGCGTTATCCTCGTCGATTTGCGAGCCGATGATCCACGCCCGGAATTGTTGAAGAATCTGGGTGTGCGCGCAGTGCTTGCCGGAGGACCCGACCCGAACAATTATGTGCCGTCACTGTCCATCGATGATTCACGCACGATGGGAACCGTGCTCGAACATTTGTCGTCATTGGGACACCGCCGAATCGCCTATCTTTCCGGCGATCCGAACCTGGATTATTCACAGGGGCGTGTCGCGGCGTTCCGCGCATTTGCCAAACGGCGAAAGCTGGAATCCATCAACATCGAATTCACCGATTTTGTTGCGGAACAGGCCGCGATGCTCACGTTGGAGATGCTGCATTCACCGAAGCCGCCTACCGCGTTCATCTATGAAACGGAGATCCTCGCCGCGGCCAGTCTTCACGCCATGGCCGAAGATTATTTCGCTCGGCAGATGGAGGCGGGGGAGGGCCATGCGGAAGTCTATCCGAATGGGCTGCCCGCCATTGTCAGTTTTGAAGACAGTTTCATTTGTGAGGCGGTGTATCCGTCAATTACCGCCGCGCATCGTGATGCCAGCGAATACGGTGCCAAAGTGGCCAAACTGCTGCTCAAAGTGCTTGCCGGAGAGCAGGTGAGCGGCAACCGGCGAATCCTCACCCCGAAACTGGTGATTCGGGACAGCACCGCCAAGCCCATGGATACCATGGCGTAGAACGGTCATTGCATCGGCTTGCGGACAATGACATACGACCAGTACGGCGTTGGCCCCCGTATTCCACGGGGGCCAACGCCGTTGAGAAAGAGGAAGAAAAAAGGATATAGAGGCTTAGATGCTGTCGATTATTCAGCGTTCTTCACGGCCGTCGCAATGGACACAGCCGGGTCGAGGAACGGAATCAGCGTGGACTGGAAGGCGTGGTACAGGTCGGACTTGCCCGGCCAGACCGTGCCGATCACGTGGTTGTTCTTGTCAAGCTGATGGAACCAGGAACCGCCCTCGTGGTCGATGACATGCTCATCGACATACTGGGCGAATGTGGCGTACCAGTTGGCGTACATCTCCTCGCCGGTGGCCGCATACAGCGTGGCGGAAGTGTTCAACGATTCGGCCAGCGTCCAATGCATGCGATCGGTGACCACGGGCTTGCCGTTCCAGTCGGTCGTGTAGGCGAGTCCCACGGTGCCGTCGGCGTTCCATGCGTCGGCCACGGCACGCGCGAACAGATGCTCGGCGGCGTCGACGTACGGCTGTGCGCCGTCAAGGTTGGCGAAGGAGCTTAACGCCCACTGCGTGATCAAGCGGGCCCATTCGATGCCGTGACCCGGCGTGGCGCCGTACGGCTTGAACTGATCATCCTTCTTGTCGACGTTGCATTCGAGGTCCAGCGACCAATCGGACTTGAAATGTTCGGGGATGCGCCACTCGTTGTGCTTCGCCCAGCCGATCACATGATCGATGATGTGTCCGGCGCGTACTCGATAGGCGTTGTCTCCTGTGGCATCCGTCACGGCCAGGAATGCCTCGGTGGTGTGCATGTTGGCGTTGAGACCACGGTACGGGTCGAGCTCGGTGAATTCGGTATTCCAGGTATCGACGGCCAAACCGATTTCGTCATCCCAGAAATGCTTGTCATACGTGGCAAGCGCCTCGTCAAGCAGTTCCTTGGCACCCGGACGTCCGGCCAGCAGGGCGGAGGACGCGGCGAGAATCACGAAGGCATGCGCATAGCAGACCTTGCCCGGCGCATGGGTGCCGTCCGCGAACACCTGCGGATACCAGCCGCCGTGCTCGTCGTCATGCAGAATGCCGGTCAATCCCTTGAGCGCCGCGTCGGCCAGCTCGCCCGCACCCGGATATCCGAGCATGGCACCAATCGAATACACATGGGCCATACGGCTGGTGATCCACGTTTCGACGCCGTGGGAGGGGTCGAGGGTGCCGTCGGCGTTCAGCCAGCCGGAACCGCCATCCGGCGCTGGGAAGCCCTTGCCGAACTTCAGCAGCTCGTAGGTTTCGGAAGCCATGAAAATGCGGTTGGCTTCGGTGCCGAGCGTATACCGTGGGTTATTGGTCATAATGATTGTTCCTTTCCTTAACGAGAACATGCGGTGGGTGCGCAATGAGCATTCAGCGGGCACGTCTTAGTGTTTCACGCGAATGCCGAAATAGTCCATGACCAGTTCGCAGAACATCATATTCGACCAGCTGAACCATTCGCGCGTGTACTTGGTCGGATCATCCACGTCGACGCCTTCGTGCATGAGATGTGTACCGGCGTCGGTGGCTACAAGACGGTCGAGGATATGCGCCTTGAAGTCCTTGCTGTCGCTGGTCATCGCCTCGATAGACAGCGCGATCGGCCACACATAGCGCGGCGGGGTGTGCGGTGAGCCGATGCCCTTGAGATACTCGCCCTCGTAATAGTACGGGTTTTCGTCGCTGAGCAGCGTGCGTCGGGTCGCCAGATAGGTCGGATCGTCCGGTGCGCAGTACCCCAAGTAAGGGGCCGCCATCAAGGAGGGCACATTGCTGTCGTCCATGATATTGACGTGACCCAGGCCGTCGGTCTCGAACGCGTAAATCGTCTCGCCATTGCGGTTCGTCGTTTTGGCGTGGGCTTCGATGCCTTCGGTGATGGTGCGGCGCAGCTCGCCGGCACGGGCGGCGATATCGGCGTCATCCAGAATCTCACCGCCGAAGATGCGTTCCAGATAGCCCATCACCACGGCGGCGAACATGTTCGAGGGCACCAGATAGTGGTAGGTGCAGGCGTCGTCGCTGGGGCGGAAGCCGGACCAGGTCATGCCGGTGTACGCCACCGGCGACCCCTTGCCGTTATTGCTCAGCGATTCGGTGGGGATGTCCGTGTCGCGGATGAAGAAATACGGGGAGCGTTCATGATGCTGCTCGGTCTCGAAGACGTCAAGAATCTTCTTGACGCCGGCAATGAATTCGGCATCGAAGTGATCGGCGTTGCCGGTGTTCGCATACAGCATCCAAGCCAACTGGATGGGGTAGCACAGCGAATCCACCTCGTACTTGCGCTCCCAAAGCCAAGGGCTGGAGAAATCGGACCGGTCGTCCTTGTCCCAGGAGGCGCCGTTCGGTTCCTCGTTGAAGGCATTCGCATACGGGTCGATGATGATGTAGCGGAACTGTTGCCGTATCAGACCGGCGATCAGGTTCGCAATATCGCTGTCTTCGGCGGCAAGGGCCAGATACGGGCGCAATTGCGCGGTCGAATCACGCAGCCACATGGCCGGGATATCGCCGGTAAGCAGGAATGTGGTGCCGTCGTCATGCCGTTTGACCGTGGTGGTCAGGGTGTCGGCAAAGCAGGCATTGAAGTTCTCGGCCCAGGCGGCGTGTTCGGTGCCACACAGGTCCGTGATGTGCTGCATGAAATCCGAGACCGACTTCGGTATCGCGGTGGTCGTCATAAATTCAACTTCTTTGTTTGAGGGATATACATATCAAGGGAACAGCATTATTCTAAACCGCTTTAGTTCATGACACGCGAAAGGATGTGAAGAGCATGAGTGTGAGCGCACCATATGAAAAACCGGTGAGATTTCCTGTTCGGAGAATCTCACCGTTTGCGATCAGTCGATTCGTGAAGTCGCACGAATGGCGGATAAGGGGATGGGTGGATTACTTGCCGATTTCAGCCAGATAGTCGGGCATCTCGGCCGGGTACTGCGGCCAGGCACCGGCCTGGGTGCAGACGTAGGCGGCGGTGTTGACGGCCTTGCGGTGGGCTTCTGCCAGCGTGTCGCCCAGCAGGATGCGGGCGGTGAAGGTGCCGGAGAAGGAGTCACCCGCACCCACGGTGTCGTTCACCTCGACGTGCGGAGTGTCCAGCGTGGAGACCTCGCCCTTGCGGGAGATGATGGTGGAGTAGGCGGAGCCGGCGGTCAGAATCACGTAGTCAAGGCCGAATTCCTCGATGAACCAGCGGGAGGCGTCTTCGCCGGAGGTGCCGCGGATGTCGAACATGTCGCGCAGCAGCAGGAGTTCCTCGTCGTTGATCTTGAAGACGGTGGCCGCCTTGAGGAGTTCCTCGATGAGGTCCTTGGAGTAGTGGTCGCCACGCAGGTTGATGTCGAAGAACTTCATCGCGCCCGGCTTGGTGTGCTTGAGCAGCTCCGTGATGGTGGCGTGCGATTCGGGGGAGCGCAGGGCCAGGGTGCCGAAGCAGACGGCGTCAGCCTTGGAGACCACGTCGATGAGCTGGCGGGTGTACAGGATGTGGTCCCAAGCCACGCCTTTGACGATGGTGTACTCCGGGATGCCGTTCTTCAGCGCGACCTCGACGGTGGAGGTCGGCCAGGCGTTGCGCTGGATGACGGTGTTGATGCCGGCCTCGTTGGCCTTGGCAATCAGTTCGTCGCCGAGCTCATCCTCGCCGACCGCGCTGATAGCCCAGCCTTCGGTGCCGTTCTTCATCGCGTGGTAGGCGAAGTTGACGGGGGCGCCGCCGGCTCGCTTGCCGCTCGGCAGCATATCCCACAGCAGTTCACCGAGGCTCAGAACGATCGGGGTAGTCATGGTTGGTTTCCTTTCCTTTGTTTCTTTTACCGGGTGTTTCGTATGGAACATCTTGTGATGTCGGCGCTTGGTTTAGGAGACGTCGAAGAACACCGAGGGGTGTTCGAGGAATTGGGTCACCGCCACTGCTGCGGCACCGGAGACCGCCGCGTCGGCGGACAGGGTGGATAGACTGATGGAAGTGGAGGCATTGATTTCGGGGATGGCCCGTTCGGCCACCGTGGCGCGCACCTCATCGAGCAGTATCGGGCCGGCTTCGGACACGATGTCGCCGATGATGATGTGCTCAGGATTGTATCCATTGAAGATGGTGACGCATCCGTAGCCGACGTATCGGGCGACTTCGCGGACAATGGCGATTGACGCTTCGTCGCCGTCGCCGGCTTTGGCGAACAGGGCGCGGGCGGCTTCGGTGTGGGTCATATCGGCCGCGCCGGGAACCACGGTGCCATCGGCGATGAGCATGTCGTGAATGGCGGGGGTGGAGCAGTAGCGTTCAAGGCAGCCGACGTTGCCGCAATCGCAGGGGCGGCCGTTGACGTCGATGGAGATGTGTCCGATTTCGGTGGCGGCACCGAGGAAGCCGTTGATGAGACGACCGTTGTCGATGACGCCGAGGCCCACGCCTTCGCCGACCAGATAATAGGCGAGGTTGCCGTCGGCGTGCACCGACGGGTCGAAGAGATAATGTGCGAGGGCTCCGGCGCGGGCGTCCTGTTCGATGAACACAGGCACGCGGAAAGCGGTGGCGAATTCGTCGATGAAGTTGATTTTGCGCCAGCCCTGCATGCTGGACACCACGGCGGTGCGGCCTACGTTACGCAGGTAGGGGCCGGGCACCGCCATGCCGATGGCCACAATGGACGGGTCGTTGTCAAGCAGTTGTTCGACGCGCTGGTGGATGGTGACGATGGTGTCGTTGATGGTGTTGTCGTACACCGTGGGCAGGTTTTCAAAGCTCAGGGTGTTGCCACACAGGTCGAACACGCCGATCTGCACCAGCGAGCGGGCGAATTTGATGCCGATGATGCGGAACCGCGTGGTGTCGAGTTTGAGACCGATGGAACGTCGGTTCTTGGAACCTTCCAAATCGCCGGTCTCTTCAATCATGCCGGCCTCGATAAGGCGTGCGGTGATTTTGGTGATGGCCGCGGGGGTGAGTTCCAGTGCCTTGGCGATTTGCGCGCGGGAGCTGATGCCGTTGTGATACAGGTGCTTGACGATGCGGGAGCGGTTGGATTCGGAGACACTGGCTTGGGAAGTGGCATGGGTGGTGTTTGTTGCCATCGGTCTTAAGTCCTCCTTGTCTGCACCGTTGCGAGTTGTTCCGCTCGTCTTTGAATCTGAACTTGATTAAGATATTAACGCTGTTAATTGATTGACGCAATCAATATGTCATTCGGCGTGTCGTGCATGTGAGTGTCGTCTTGGGTGAATTTGTTAAGATAGTTGTCAATAGTCAGATGTACACTGATATCAAGCGAAACGTTCGATGAAGAACAGGGGAGGACTGATGTCCGAAAACACTATGAACAATCTCAAAATCGGTGTTGACGTGGGCGGAACAAAAATCGAAGCTGTGCTGGTTGACGCAATGGGCACGGTATTGGGTTCCGCCCGTATTCCCGCCAGACATGGCAACGATGCCGTGATCGAAGACATCGTCGCTGTAGCACATCAGGCAGCGGGTGAGCGTTTTGACGAGGTGAGGGCCATCGGTGTCGGTACCCCGGGCACGGTGGATTCGGCCAGCGGGCATGTGGGCAATATCGTGAATCTCGACGTGGTCTCGCTGGATATGGGGCCGTTGATCTCGCAGCGTTCGGGCGTGCCGGCCCATGTGGAAAACGACGTCAACGCCGCCGCCGTCGGCGCGGCCACCGTGTTGGGCGGTGCAGATGGCATGGCCGGTACCATTGCGTTCCTGAACTTCGGCACCGGACTGGCTGCGGGCATTGTCGAAAACGGCGTGCTGATGCATGGCTATAGCGGTGCGGCCGGCGAAATCGGCCATATCCCAGTCGAACCTCATCGCCTCAAGTGCCCTTGCGGGCAATACGGATGCTTGGAAACCGTCTGCTCGGGCGCATCCGTGGGACGTCTGTGGCCCAACGCCGACCCGCCGATGCCCGACCTGATTCGTCGCGCGAAAAAGCGGGAGGCCGAGGCCGTCGATGTGCTGGACATGGTAGTGCGCGCCATCGGCGACACTATCCAGATTTTGGCCCAATCCGTTGACCCGCGACTGATTGTCTTGGGTGGCGGCATGGCCAAAACCGGTGAACCGTTGGTCGAGGTGATCGCGGCTGAGCTGCGCCGGCGCGAATCGCAATGCCGATTCCTTGAAACGCTGGACCTGCCGGCCCGGCTGCGTCTGGCACCCGTCGATCAACCGGTCGGAGCCATCGGTGCCGCCATGGCGGCATAGCACTGGCATAGTGCCGGGGCATGGAAGATGAGGCGTCGGATTTGTCTCCGAGACCGCATCTTCCATGCGGTCCTATATCGCTTTATGTCGTGCTGTGCCGCGCTTGGCCTTGCGCGTTTCGTTGCCGGGGTGGCCAGCTTTATTTGGCCAAGTGTTGGAAGACCACGGCGATGGCCTCGCCCTGTACGGTGATGTCGGGTCCGCATTCGCAGCGCCGGATCACCGTGTGTTTATGGAAGGACGAGGACGTGGCGGCATCCAGATACTGCTGTGCCGCGTCAATGAACGTCTCGTTGATGATGTTCGGCTGCCCATAGACGCATACGTCTGCCATATCCAAAAGGCCCACAGGCATGGACAGGGCCTGGCCGAGATAGCGGCCCGCCCGAGCAAGGATACCCTGATGCTGCTCCACGTCTGCTGCGCTGAGTTGCTTCTTCAATGCGGTTCCGGAAATCATCGTCTCCAAGCAACCGTGCTTGCCGCAAGGGCACAGCGGCCCGTCAAGATCGATGGAAATATGGCCGAGCTCGCCAGCCGCGTGCAGTTCGCCGATTACCGGCGTGTCCGAGAGCAGAATCGCCGAACCGATGCCTCTTTCGATGCGCACGAAAAGCATATTCGGCCCGCCTTGGCCAAAGAAACGTTCGGTGAGCATGGCTGCGGTGGCGTCGTTGCTGACGTTTACTTCAAGTCCGAAATGTTCGGCGATTGGCGTGGACAGGTCGAGATTGTTCCAGCCGCGCATCGTGGAGGAGCGGACCACGCCGTTGTCTACCACGCCGGGGGAGGCGACTCCGATGCCGATGACCTCGCCATCGGACATGCCCAGCATCTTCTCAATGAGCTCGATGATCACATCCACGGAAACGAATGAGCCGGTGTTCAGGGTGACTTCGGCGTGACGCAGCGGCTGGCCGAGCAGATTGGTGACTGCGCCGTGCAGCAGGTGCTCCTGCGTCAGGTCGATGCTGATGATGCGCAGTCGATCGATATCGATGCTCAGCAGTGTGCCTCGTTTGCCTTTGCCGCCGCTGGGTGCCTGACCGGTCTCGCGCAGCAATCCTTCCTCCAGCATCCGACCGACCACATCGGAAACGGCCACGCGGCTCAATCCGGTGCGTCGGCCGAGCTCGGCGCGCGAATACTGGTTGGTGGGGAACAACAACCTGAAGATAAGTTGGCGGTTCTTGCGGCGCACATCGGCGGGGGAAGCCTTGGCCGCATGGTCGTCGGTCGTTGTGTTGAGACCGAGATATGACATGTTTCCTCCTGCCTGATGGTGAGCGAGTGGACGGCGATTGTTGTTCCATACACAGCTTAGACGGTGAAGCGCAATTTCGTCGTTGAAACTGTTATGAAACTTCACTAATAAATTCCAGTGTACCTGTGTGAAGCGTCAGGAAACACCGTGAGTGTTCATAAGGTCCAAAATTGTTAGTATCATTAACAAATAGCGAATCACCAATCGGCGCTACGCCGAACGGTGGTTGGAACGCCGCGCGGCACCCGGACGTGACAAGGATGTTGCCATTATCCGCAAGACGGGCGGCGGTACAGCGACTCGCATCGGGCGGGCCGCACGGAACTGGAGGAAACCGATGCCGGAAATCATCATTGTCAAGAACGAAGCCGAGGCCGGCGAGATCTACGGCCGTTGCGTGGCGGACCTGATCAAAGCAAAGCCGGACGCCGTGCTGGGCCTGGCCACTGGCTCCAGCCCGCTGGCCGCCTATCAGGCGCTCGCCAAGATCGTCAAGGACGAGGCCATTGACGTTTCGGGCGTGCGTGGTTTCGCGCTTGACGAATACATCGGGCTGCCGCTGACCCATCCCGAGTCCTATCATGCGACCATCCATCGCACCGTGGTCGAACCGCTTGGCCTGGACCCGGCCAAGGTCCATGTGCCCGGCGACGTACTCAACGGCACTCCGCTCGAAGACGGCGACAAAGTCGCGCTGGCCGGCCCGGCCTATGATCGTGCCATCGAAGCCGCTGGCGGCATCGACGTGCAGATCCTCGGCATCGGCACCGACGGCCACGTCGGCTTCAACGAGCCCGGTTCCTCGTTGGCCTCCGGCACTCGCGTCAAGACCTTGGCCGAACAGACCCGCATCGACAACGCGCGCTTCTTCGACAACGACATCAACCAAGTGCCCACCCACTGCATCACGCAGGGTATTGGCACGATCATGAAGGCCCGTCACCTCGTGCTGCTGGCGTTCGGTGCCGGCAAGGCCGAAGCCATCGAGGAGACGGTGGAAGGCGGCGTGTCAGCGTTCTGCCCGGCTTCCGCGCTGCAGATGCACCCGCACGCCACGATTATCGTGGATGAGGAGGCCGCGTCCCGCCTGCGCCACAAGGACTACTACCGTTACGCCTACACCCACAAGCCGGCCTGGCAGGGCATCTGAGTTATCGTGTGCTGGCTCCCGCCAGCGGGAGCGCATGAGCGGTAAGGAGAACAACATGTCTGATAGGAACGAGATAGTCTCGCGCGTGACCGCGGCACTGGAGGGCAAGCCGGCTCCGGTGGCGATTCGTAACGCGCGCAAGGTGGATGCGCGCGGCGAACGGCGCGGATATTGGGTCGTCTCCGATGCCGCCGGCGTCATCATGGCGGCCGGCACGGGGGAGGGGACCTTCGAGCACTGCTGCCGCACGGTGGGGCTCGACCCGGCCGATCGCAACGCGGTCATCGACGCCGAAGGCCGTATTCTGACCCCCGGCTACGTGGACATCCACGCGCACGGCGCATGGGAGAAGAGCTTCGATGACGGGCCGGACGGCATCGACGTGGCGCGGGCCGGCCACGCCGTGCATGGCACCACGCGCCAGGTGCTCTCGCTGATCACCAACCCCGTGGACGTGATCTGCCGCAACATCCGCACCGTCCGCGCCACAATGGAGTCCGGCCGCCCCGACATCCTAGGCTGCCATCTGGAAGGCCCGTTCCTGGCCCTGGCCCGCAAGGGCGCACATGACCCGGAATGTCTCAAGGATCCGGTGCCTGACATCGTCGATAAGATGCTTGAGGCCTCCGGTGCCGACCCCGCCTCCGGCAAGCTTGGCTGCATCCGCCAGATCACCATCGCCCCCGAACTGCCCCACGGCATCTCCGCCATCCGCCAGTTCGCCGCTGCCGGCGTGGTGCCGGCCGTGGGCCACTGCGACGCCGACTACGAGACCGCCAAAGCCGGCTTCGACGCGGGCGCGGGCATCATGACCCACATGTTCAACGCGATGAACGGCCTGCATCACCGCGAACCCGGTCCGATTCCGGCCGCGGTGGAGGACCCGCGCGTCACCATCGAGCTCATCAACGACGGATTCCACGTGCAGGATCCGATGGTGAGCCTCTCCTTCCGGTTCGCGCCTCACCGCACGGCCTTCGTGACCGACGCGATGGCCGCCACCGACTGCCCGGACGGCGCCTACAAGTTGGGCGCGCTGGACGTGAACGTGGTCGGCGGGCATGCGCGCCTGGTCTCCAACGGCGCCATCGCCGGCTCCACTCTGCTGCTGGAGGTCGCCGTGCGCCGTGCGGTGTGCGAACTGGGCTTCAGCCCGGTGGACGCGGTCGAGGCGGCCACTCTGACGCCGGCCAAGGCGTTCGGCTTCGACCGGCCGAACCCGGTCACCGGGGTGCCGATCGGCCTCATCGCCCCCGGCTTCGCCGCCGATTTCAACCTTGCGGACCCGGCCGACTGGACGGTCGAACAGGTGTGGTGCGCGGGCCGCAAGCTCAAGTAGCAGTAGGCCGACCGGTTGACGAATGGAAGGCATTCGTCTACGAACATGGTCACATGGTGAGATGATAGTATATTTGTCTCACCATGTGACCGTTATTCACGTCGTAATACAAGAATCCGTAATACTGCTCGATACCGCATAAAACCGGCCTTGGTCGCCACAAGCGAAACATAAGTCGATGACTATGGAAACGCAGAGGTAACACATCCGCACCATAGTCAGGCGGTAATCCACGCCCGCAGTGATGACGTGGAAACAAGTTATGAGAGAGGATTCCTGTTGAATTCCAAGAAGATTCTGGCCGCCGCCGTCTCCGTGGCCGCCATCGCATCCCTGACCGCCTGCGGCGGTGTGAAGGATGACACCACCGCAGGCGCCGATTCCGGCAACGCCATCACCATCGGCACCACCGATAAGATCACCAGCCTGGACCCCGCCGGCTCCTACGACAACGGTTCATACGCCGTGCAGATTCAGGTGTTCCCGTTCCTGTACGCCCAGGACTACAACACCTCCGAACTGAGCCCGGACATCGCCGCCGATGACGGTACCTGGAACGATGACGGCACCGAATTCACCGTCAAGCTCAAGGACGGCCTGAAGTTTGCCAACGGCAACGACCTGACCGCTTCCGACGTCAAGTTCTCCTACGATCGCATCAAGAAGATCAACGACCCGAACGGCCCGAGCTCCCTGCTCGCCAACGTCGAATCCGTGACCGCCAAGGACGACACCACCGTGGTGTTCAAGGATTCCGTGCCTTTTGACGTGACTCTGAAGCAGGTCATGTCCAGCCCCGCCGGCCCGATCGTCGATGAGGATACCTTCGACGCCGACAAGCTCACCGACGCCGACACCATCGTCTCCAAGAAGGCCTTTGCCGGCCCGTACACGCTGACCGCCTTCAAGATCAACGAGTCCGCCGCCTACGCCAAGAACGACTCCTACAAGGGCCTGACCCCGGCCAAGAACTCCGCCGTGCAGGTCAAATACTTCGCCGACGCCTCCAACCTGAAGATGGCCGTCCAGCAGGGCCAGATCGACGTGGCCAACCGCTCCCTGAGCCCGACCGACATCGAGGACCTCTCCAAGGACTCCAAGGTCAAGGTCGTCAAGGGCCCGGGCGGTGAGGAGCGCTTCATCGCCTTCAACTTCAAGATTCAGCCCTACGGCGAATCCCAGCCCGACGCCGACGCCAACAAGGCCAAGGCCGTGCGCCAGGCCGTCGCCAACCTCATCGACCGCGAAGAGCTCTCCACCAAGGTCTACAAGGGCACCTACACCCCGATGTACTCCTTCATCCCGGACGGCCTGGCCGGTCACGATGACACGCTGAAGTCCGCCTACGGCGACGGCAACGGCAAGCCGAGCACCGAGAAGGCCAAGAAGGTCCTCGCCGACGCCGGCGTCACCACCCCGGTCGACCTCAAGCTCCAGTACAACAGCGACCACTACGGCTCCGTCTCCGCCGACGAGTACGCTGCCCTGAAGTCCCAGCTTGAGGCAGGCGGCCTGTTCAAGGTCGACATGCAGTCCACCGAATGGACCCAGTACAACAAGGATCGTGTGGTTACCGACGATTCCGACGGTGTGTACCCGGTCTACCAGCTTGGATGGTTCCCGGACTACTCCGACCCGGACAACTACCTGTCCCCGTTCTTCCGCGATGGTAACTTCGTGAACAACGGCTACTCCAACAAGGAAGTCAACGACCTGATCGTCAAGCAGGCCGGCGAGAAGGACGAGTCCGCTCGTGGAGACATCCTCAAGCAGATTCAGAAGCTCGAGACCGAAGACCTCTCCACCATCCCGCTGCTGCAGGGTGCCCAGGTCGCCGTCACCGGCACCTCCGTGAAGGGTGTCACCCTCGACGCTTCCTTCCGCTTCCGCTATGCCTCCGTCACCAAGGGCTGATCCAGCATGAGCTCCCCTCTTTGAGGGGGGAGCTGTCTGCCGACGGCAGACTGAGGGGAGCCCAACTCGTATGACTCCCCTCAGTCGGCTTCGCCGCCAGCTCCCCTCGGAGAGGGGAGCCTTTATTGCTTTATATACCGATTACCAACACCAAGGAGCATCGCGTGTCAGACAGCGCCATAGCGACCTCCAGCACCACTCCGGCGAAAGCCAAGACGAAGAAGAACCGACTGTCAGGTAGTTTCTTCCGCTTCGTGCTGACGAGGTTCCTTCTCATTATTCCCACCGTTTTCATTCTGGTCACCATCGTGTTCTTCGTGATGCGCGCCACCGGCGACCCGATTTCCGCCGCCTTGGGCGGCCGCCTGACACCCGCCGAACTCCAGCAGCGCATCCACGCGGCCGGCTATGACCGCCCGCTGATTGTGCAATACGTCGACTATCTTGGCGGCCTGCTGCACGGCGACCTCGGCACGACGCTGACCGATAACCAGCCGGTGATCAGCATTCTTACGCACTACGGCGCCGCCACATTCGAACTGGCCTTCCTCGCCCTGATCGTGGCGCTGATCGTCGGCATCGGCCTAGGCCGACTCGCCGCCCGCAAACGCGACCGTGCCGCCGATGCCGGCATCCGCACCTTCGCCATCCTGTGCTACGCCACCCCGGTGTTCTTCCTCGGCCTGGTCCTGAAGCTCATCTTCGCCGTCTGGCTCAACATCCTGCCCGCCTCCGGCCGCTCCGACCTGAACTCCGAAATGCAGTTCACCCGTCTGGTATCGCCGACTGGCTTCTACATCATCGACGCCATCCAGCTCGGCGACATGAACGTGCTCGTCGACGTGCTGCGCCACGCCGTGCTGCCGGCCGTCGCCCTAGGCCTCCTGACCGCCGGCGTGTTCATCCGTCTGGTACGCACCAACGTCATCTCCACCTACAATTCCGGCTACGTCGAGGCTGCCCGCTCGCGCGGCGTCTCCGAAAAGCGCCTGCTCAACAAGCACGCCTGGCGACCGGCCCTGATCCCGATCATCACCGTCATGGGCATGCAGATCGCCCTGATGCTCGCCGGCGCGGTCCTGACCGAAACCACCTTCGAATGGAAGGGACTGGGCTTCATGCTGTCCCAGTACCTGAAGGCCCGTGACTTCGTGGCCGTGCAGGGCATCGTGATCCTTATCGCCATCATCGTGGCCGTCGTCAACTTCCTCGTCGACGTCATCGCCGCGCTTATCGACCCGAGAGTGAGGTACTGAGATGACCACCGCATCCCAAGACAAGATCACCGTCCCCGGTGACGACCGCCTTACCAAGCTCAACGTCAGCACCAAGACGCCGTTCTGGACCAAGATCCCGATCATCAAGGAACTGCGCGTGGCGGTCGGCTGGCAGAAGGGCATGCTGATCACCGGTCTCGCGATCACCGCGTTCTTCCTGCTCGTGGCCCTCTTCGCCCCGCTGATCGCCCCCTACGGCCACGCCCAGATCAAGGCCGCCGACGGCACGTCCTTCCCGGCGCAGGCCGCACCCTCCGCCGAACACATCTGGGGCACCACCGCCGCCGGATTCGACGTGTTCTCCCGTGTGGTGTGGGGCGCACGCACCGCCGTCATCGCCATCGTCGTGGCCGTGCTGCTCTCCATCTTCGCCGGCGTGCTGCTCGGCCTGGTCTCCGGCTACTACGGTGGCTGGGTGGACCGCATTCTGGTGATGATCGCCGACGCCGTCTACTCCTTCCCCTCGCTGCTGCTCGCCATTCTGATGGCCATCATGATCTCCCACGGCCAGTCCGGCCTGTGGAGCGGCATTCTGGCTTCCGGCATCTCCATCACCGTGGTGTACATCCCGCAGTATTTCCGCACAATTCGCGCCGAAGTGATCCGCATCAAGGAATCCGCGTATGTCGAGTCCGCGCGCGTGGTCGGCGCCTCCACCTGGCGCATCATGACCAAGCACCTGTTCAAGAACTCCACCCGCACGTTGCCGGTGATCCTGACGCTGAACTCGTCCGAAGCCATCCTGACCCTCGCCGGCCTGGGCTTCCTCGGCTTCGGCATCGAGCCGACCGCCGCCGCCGAATGGGGCTACGACCTGAACCGCTCGGTTTCCGACGTGACCGCCGGCATCTGGTGGACTGCCGTGTTCCCGGGCATCGCCATCGTGCTCATCGTGCTCGGCATCACGCTCGTGGGCGAATCGCTCAACGATCTGGCCGACCCGCGTCTGCGCGCCCGCAAGTCCGCCGGCGAAGTGGTCGGATCGATCGAAGACACGTCCGTCGACCCAAACGAGAAGCCGACCGCACGCAACGAGGTGATTGCCGAACTCGACGCGAACGTCGACCCGCCGGCCACCGTCACCGACCATGACCCGACCATCGTCGCCTCCGAATGGACCGGCGAGGGCAAGCCGGAAGGCAAGGAGTGAGAGATGAGCGAAAACAACAAGAATCTCGCCGATATCAAGGACCTGTCCGTCTCCTTCATGACCGACGCCGGCTCCATCAAGGCCGTTGAGGACGTGAACTTCACCATTCCGCGCAAGACCGTGGTCGGCGTGGTCGGCGAATCCGGTTCCGGCAAGTCCGTGACCGCGCGCTCCATCATCAAGCTGCTGCCGGAGACGGCCACCACCTCCGGTGCCGTCTACCTGTCCAAGCGCGATGGCTCCGATTCGCTGGACGTGCTCTCCCTGAGCGGCGAACAGCTGCGCGAAGTGCGTGGTTCCGAGGCCGCGATGGTGTTCCAGGAGCCCAATTCGGTGCTGAACCCGGTGTACACCATCGGCTGGCAGATTGAAGAGGGCCTGCGCGCCCACGGCATGAAGGACAAGAAGGAACTGCGCGCCAAGGCCATCAACATCCTGAAGAAGGTCGGCATCCCGGATGCCGAAACCCGCGTGGACTACTACCCGCACCAGTTCTCCGGCGGCCAGAAGCAGCGCATCGTCATCGCCATGGCGTTGGTGCTGAACCCCGGCCTGATTCTGGCCGACGAGCCCACCACTGCCCTCGACGTGACCGTGCAAGCCGAAATTCTCGACCTGCTGCGCCTCGCCCGTGACGAGTTCGACGCCTCCGTGCTCATCATCACCCACAACATGGGCGTGATCGCGGACATCGCCGACCAGGTGGTCGTCATGTACCGCGGCCACGTGGTCGAGCAGGGCGACGTGGAGCAGATCTTCTACCATCCGAAGGACGACTACACCAAGCGACTGCTGGGTGCCGTGCCGCGCATCGGTCAGAAGCTGGTCGTGCGCGACCGCGAGGGCAAACCGATCGAGCGCAAGGCCGATTGGCGCGAACAGCCGATCGCCGTCGAGGCCAAGAACCTGACCATCACGTACCCGGGCCATCTCATGCAGCCCGACTTCAAGGCCGTGGACGGCGCGAACTTCACCATCCACCGCTCCGAAGTGCTGGGCCTGGTGGGCGAGTCCGGTTCCGGCAAGTCCACCACCGGCCGTGCCATCGCCGGCCTGCAGAAGGTGTCCGGCGGCTCCCTGAACGTGCTCGGCATCGAGATGAACGGCGTCAAGGAGCGTGACTTCAAGCCCAAGCGCGCGGACATTGGTTTCGTGTTCCAGGATCCGGGCTCCTCGTTCAACCCGCTGATGACCATCGCGGAGAATGTGGCCGAGCCGCTGCTCGTGCACCACAAGTACGGTTCCGTGGCCGATGCCAAGAACTATGTGGGCGATCTGCTGGAGATGGTCCAGCTGCCGCGCGCCTACATGAACCGTTTCCCGCATGAGCTGTCCGGCGGCCAGCGCCAGAGGGCGTCTTTGGCGCGTGGTTTGGCGTTGAAGCCGTCGCTGCTGATCGCCGATGAGCCGACTTCTGCATTGGACGTGTCGGTGCAGGCCAAGGTGTTGGAGCTGTTCAAGCGACTGCAGGCGGAAATCGGCTTCGCGTGCCTGTTCATCACCCATGATTTGGCGGTGGTCGATATGCTTGCCGACCGCATCATGGTGATGCATAAGGGCCAGATCGTGGAGCACGGCGATGCCGACCAGATTATGCAGCACCCGGAGAACCCGTACACCAAGAAGCTGCTGGCCTCCCTGCCCGTGCCCGACCCGCGCGAACAGCAGCAACACCGCGCCCACCTCCACGAGCTCCTAGCCCAAGAGGCGTAATCGCATAGCATTGGAGCTCCCTCGTCAGAGGGAGCTAACTTTATATCCGCTAGTACTGCTGCCCATCGAACTGGAACAGGGCGTGGGCGTCGCCGTGTTTTTTGTTCTCGATGTAAGTATGGAACAGCTCCAGCCGCTCGCTCGTGCTGGCCGCCAGGGGAGTGGGCAGGTCATCCAGATCGAACCAGCCGACGCTCAGGCTTTCCTCGTCGCCTACGAACGGCTCGGCATTGCCGCCGGGCTTCAGGGCGCACAGGAACGAATGATCCATGTACATGGTGTTGTCGCCATTGGCGTAGGTCAGTACCTTGTTTGACGAGGTGACGGCCACCAAATCGGTGACGATGGCATCGATGCCCGTCTCCTCCTTGATTTCGCGCACCACCGTGTCCGCCGGCTGTTCGCCCGGCTCGTTGATGCCGTAGACCATCGCCCATTCGCCCGTGTCCGAACGACGGCCCAACAGCAGTTGACCATGTTCGTTCAGTACACAACCGGTCACGCCATTGAGCCACAACAGATCATGGCCGATCTTCTTACGCAATTCCAACACAAATTCCGGAGTGGACACATTGCCTCCTTAGTAGAAAAGAAGCTCCCTCATCAGAGGGAGCTTAGGTTACTTCGCTTGGGCAGCCTGCTCGGCCATCCAGGCTTCGACGTCGTCGATCTGCTTCGGGATGCCGGCGGAAATCCATTCGGGGCCGTTCTCGGTCATGAGCACGTCGTCCTCGATGCGGATGCCGATGCCGCGGTATTCCGGCGGAATCAGCAGATCATCCTCGCGGAAGTACAGGCCGGGCTCGATGGTGAAGATCATGCCGGGCGTGATCTTCGCGCCCTGATAGGACTCATAGCGGGCCTGCGCGCAATCATGCACATCAAGACCTAGGTGGTGGGCCACGCCGCAGGCGAGCCAACGGCGGTGCTGCTGGCCTTGCGGGGACAGTGACTCCTCGACGCTCACCGGCAGCAGACCCCAATCGTGCAGACGCTCGGCGATCACACGCATGCAGGCGTGGTGGATGTCGGAATAGGTGGCACCCGGCTTGGCGGCTTCGAAACCGGCCTGCTGCGAGTCGAGCACGGCCTGGTACAGACGCTTCTGGAAGTCGGTGAACTTGCCGTTGGTCGGGAAGGTGCGGGTGATGTCGGCCGTGTACAGGGAATCGACCTCAACGCCGGCATCCACCAGCAGCATGTCGCCGGTCTTCACCACACCGGTATTGCGCATCCAGTGCAGAATCGGGGCGTGGGGGCCGGAGGCCACGATGGAGTCGTAACCGACGGCGTTGCCCAGTTCACGGGACACGGCGTTGAACGCGCCTTCGAGGATACGCTCGGAGCGCGGCTTGTCGAGCGCGGCCGGCAGTGCGGAGAGCAGACGGTCGAAGCCATGCTTGGTGGCGTCCACGGCCTTGCGCATCTCGTTGATTTCGTAGCCGTCCTTGACCATGCGTGCCTCGGCGGCGAACTCGTGCAGCTTGTCGTCGGATGCGGAGTTCTTGTCCGGATCGGCGAAACCGTTGGCCTCGCGGATGGATTCAACCATCGAAGTGATTTGCGGGTCGGTTTCGCTGACCACGCGCACGCGTACGGCGCCGGCTTCGGCACCCACGTCCTTGGACAGGGCGTCGGCCAGCTGGGCGATGTCGTGGGTCTCGATGCCGGTCATCGCCTGCATCTCCTTGAGACCGGCACGCGGGCCAACCCAGTATTCGCCGTAGTGGGCGGACATGAAGAAGTCCTCGGTGGAGTTGTCGGCGCGCGGCGCCACGAACAGTTCCGGAGTGTGCGTCTTGCCGGCGGCGGCTTCGGGGGAGTCGGGGTCGACCGGGTTCAGGACCAGCACGGCGCCGGCCTCGTAATCGGAACCCAGACCGGTGTAGTAGGCGAACGTGGTGTCCGGGCGGAACATGTAATCGCAATCATTGTTGCGCACCTTCGGCTGGCCGGCCGGAATGACCAGACGCTCGCCCGGGAAGGCCTTGCCCAGCGCCTCAAGGCGGGCTGGCGTGAACTTGGAGGATTCGAGAGGATTAATCTCCGGATCATCGTCGGCCCAGCCGGACTTCATGAACTCCTTGAATGCGGCCGACTGCGGGCGCAGCGAGCGGTTGTTCACGCGGTCGCTCATCGACTGGTTCGCGCCCGGTGCCGTAGCGCGCTCTTCGGCCTCATATTCCTTGTCCTTGGCGGTGATCACTTCACCCATTGCCACTCTCCTGTATGTAGTTGTTGTCGAATCATCGATTCCCACCTCATATTAGTCGGCTTTATGCGATGTGCCACGATTGACGGCTGACGGTAAAACCAAGTACGGAATTTGGACGGTCTTCCGGACATGCCCATATGGCGAGTGCGGCGGGCTGGAATGCGGGCCCGTTTATTGTTCTCGGTAGGGAAGGAGAGGGGCATGGGCTTGGGCTGGAGCTTGCCGATTGATATTGACATATTCTGTGGGCTGAATCCATGTGAACCCATGCGATGAAGGTTTATCGCGTCGCGGGACTCACTGCTATGCGGAGGTCTCCACCTGAGGCACCCCGGCTTTGATCAGTTTTACCCGCAGCGGAGTACGTTCGATGACGTCGGCGTATGTGAAATGGACGATTTCGGTGGCACCGGCTCGTTTCAGTCCCTCGTCGCGTGCGCGTTCCTTGGCCACCACCTCCTGAATGCTGCGGTTATCGGTCATGGCTGGGTCCACGTATTTTTGTGTGCCGTCGTATTCGGCCACTATCACGCGCCCGTCATCGAGCTTCCATACGAAATCAACGCGGTACTCGGTATTCGTCTGTGGGTCGGTCACCGTTACCTGAATACGCGGCGTGAGGAAGCGATCTTCGATGATGGTGCCTCGCGCGAGGGATTCTCCGCCATTCTCGCTCCTTTCGTTTGCATAGCGCAGCAGGCGGAATACTCGGGCATAATCGATTCTCCATTGAACGCAGTCGGCGGCTATCTCTTCCTTGGTTATTCCCTTGGCAAGGGCCGAGTCAAAGATCGGCAACGCAAACCGAAAATCAAGGTCTATGGCGGCCTCGACCAAGGTTCTAGCCGGTGATATCAGGGATAGGCCGGAGGCCTCGTGATGTGTCTTCGGATTGTTCATATCGGGCATATAGACATGTCGTAAGCGCTGATGGCATTGACGAGATCCATGATCGGAAGTCACGATGGTTATGCAGTCATCATGCAAATGCCATTGATGTTCGAATCCATAGGCACTTACTGCCACCAAGCCGCCAAAAACCCACTGAGGATGCTCTTGCGCAAGAGCGCGGGCCATATGCAACGTTCGCTCCGGCGGCGTCAAACCATCCCAGTATGCGGTATTTGCATAAAGACTGGGAATGCCGTCATACACTTTCAACAACTCGCCACTCTGGGCACGGCGGCGTAGAGCGGTCTGTTCCGCTTCATTTCTTGAATAGACGCATCTCAGCTCATTCTGCGCGGCTGATATGAGCGAGGCCACTGCTTTGTGTGTCTTCATGACGTCGAGCGTAGCCGGAACGAAGCAGCGTAAGTATGAATTTCAGCCATTGTGGTTCTAGCCTCGGAGCTTGGCTGTCTTGGAGCGAGATACTCCCGATAATTTCAAGGTATTAGGCCGCTAATTCGGAATAGTGGATAACACACAAAACTTATCCACCATCAGTAATGTCATTCGAACAACGTGCTTTGGGGATTCGAACAAGATATCATCGGCGAAGGCGGATGTAGCTGGTAGAGGGCGGCGAATTGACGGTTAACGGTGCTTATGCTTTGTACGCCGTCGGTGCTGGTTCAGATATTGGCTGGCTTCTGTCTGAGTGTGGAATCTAGCGTCGGCGTGAGTCCAATGGTTGTATCGGGGCCGACGATTTGCTGCAATTTATTGGCGGCATAGATCCAGGGCTTGGACGGCTGCCGACGGTGAGAGCAGTCATAACAGTGAATGAGCCTCTGCGAGTTCAAAAGATGATGTAGAGGACGTTTGTGAGAGTCGTTTCCGGGGCAAGACATGGTCGATTGACGACGTTGAAATTTCTCAACGACGGCAGAATGGCATGCCTTGGCGAGGAGACGACACTGAGAGGCGATGGAGTCGGGATTAATCCAGGTTTTGGCCAGCTACCGACTCGCAAGAGCATCATAGCGTCGGTGTACCGCCAGAAGCTGGCACTGTACCGACGCTGAATAGCATCAGCGTCGCCGGACATACAAGTTTTGGATTGCAGCCGACTAAGAATGAGATGCCGACGGCAAGAGCCGCATTGCAACTATATGAGACGGCTTCACTGTGCGTGGCTGCAGGTAGAGACTGCCCGCGCGGCGGCGACATATGAGACGGTTTCACTGTGCGCGCACGATAAACCACCCCGGCGGCTAGGATAGAGGGAATTGAGGGAGTGCGGCTCCACGCGTGAAGGCAAGAATCCCGAACCATGCGGGGCAAACCTGTGCAAGGGGAGCTTCCTGCGCATGCGGAAGCGGAATATATGCGGGCATGCGTAGACATGACGAGAATGGCGCGAACACGTAAGTGGCATACGCACTCCGAACGGCGCAACAGCAACACGAGCAGAGGTTAGAAGAGGATATGTCATTCGAGCATCCGAATCGGAACAATGAGAGCATGCGGGACGTCGAACTGGACATCATGAGCCGCCCGCCGGAGCATAACACCACCAATCTGGATCTCGACCGGATGAACCTGATGCTCGACATCCTGGGCCACCCGGAGCAGTCGTTCCGCGTGATTCATATCACCGGCACCAACGGCAAAGGCTCCACCGCACGCATGGCCGAGGCCATCTGCCGCGCCTACGGTATGCGCACCGGCCTGTACACGTCGCCGCATCTGGAGAAGATCAACGAGCGTATCGCCATCGACGGCCAGCAGCTGTCCGACGACGATTTCATCGACATCTGGGATCAGACCAAGGATCTCGTGGCCCTGGTGGACGCCAAGATGGAGGAGCAAGGCAAGCCGAAGATGAGCTTCTTCGAGGTGCTCACCGCCATGGCCATCTGGAAGTTCGCCGACACGCCCGTGGACGTGGCCATCGTCGAGGTCGGCATGGGAGGCCTGTGGGACGCCACCAACGTGCTCAACGCGGATGCGGCCATCATCGGCCCGGTGGACATGGACCACATGCAGTGGCTGGGCGACACCGTCGAACAGATCGCCACCGAGAAGGCCGGCATCATCAAGCCGAACTGCACCGCCATCATCGGCCCGCAGCCGCATGAGGAAGCCGTCATGCCGATTCTCGCCGAAGCCGCCGAACGCAACCACGCCATGCTCGTGCGCGACGGCTACGAAATGACCGCGTCCGACCGCATGGCCGCAGTCGGCGGCCAAGTCGCCACCCTGACCACGCCCAACGGCACTTACGAGGGCGTGCCGATCGCCAAGTTCGGCGAGCATCAGGCCCACAACGCGCTTGCCGCGCTCGCCGCCTCCGAAGTGGTGATTCCGGTCAACGGCCCGCTGGACGGCGACTTGGTGGCCGAGGCGTTGAGCTCGGTCAAGATTCCCGGACGCATCGAACAGATCCGCACCTCACCGACCATCATTCTGGATGGCGGACACAACGTGAATGCCGCCGAAGCCCTGCGCAAGGCCATCGAGGAAAGCTACGACTTCAAGCAGCTGGTCGGTGTGGTCGCCATGATGCGCGACAAGCAGGTCGAGGAATATCTGGGTGTTCTGGAGCCGATCCTGAGCTCCGTGGTGGTCACCGAGAACTCGTGGCGTGAGCGCGTGATGCCGGCCGACGAGCTTGAGAAGATTGCCGTGGACGTGTTCGGTCGTGACCGTGTGATCAAGGAAGCGAACCTGCCTGACGCGATTCAGACCGCCGTCAATATGGTCGATGCCGAGGACGAGCTGGGCGTGGGCTACGGCCACGGCGTGCTTATCTGCGGCAGCTTCGTCACCGCCGGCGACGCACGCCTGATGCTTGAGGAACACGCCAGCCCCACGATGAGGCAGGCTATGGCCGTTCATCAGCCGGCGGTTGACCCGGACGATTCGGATCAGCCGGCAGACAAGGCCGAGGATGAGGCCGCCGACAACCTCGAGGATTCGGTAAGCCCGGACGACTTCGACGTGTTCGACGTCCTCGGCCTCGGTAAGGAACAGGCCGGTGACGCCGGTGACGCCGGTGACGCCGGCACCGGCACGGCCAGTGCCGACACCGACAGCACTGACACAGCCAGCGCCGACACCGACGATTCCGCCGACGCCCGGTAACCCGCATCCAAGGCATATCGGATACCCGGACACCCGGCATACGGAAAACAGTCTCACGCCATGTATCTCAAGGAACTCACCCTCCGCGGATTCAAATCCTTCGCCTCCGCCACCACGCTGCGCTTCGAGCCCGGCATCACGGCGGTCGTCGGCCCCAACGGTTCGGGCAAGTCGAACATCGTCGACGCCCTGATCTGGGTGATGGGTGAGCAGGGCGCCAAAAACCTGCGCGGCACTTCGATGGAGGACGTGATTTTCGCAGGCACGTCCTCCCGCCCGCCATTGGGCCGTGCACAGGTGAGCCTGACCATCGATAATTCCGATCACACGCTCGATATCGATTACACGGAAGTCACCATCTCCCGCACCATCTTCCGCAACGGAGGCTCCGAATACGCGATCAACGGCTCGCAATGCCGCCTGCTCGACATTCAGGAACTCCTCTCCGATACCGGTCTTGGCCAGCAGATGCATGTGATCGTAGGCCAGGGACGATTGGATGCGATTCTGAAGGCCGACCCGTCCGGCCACCGTGCGTTCATCGAAGAGGCCGCCGGCATCCTGAAGCACCGCAAGCGCAAGGAACGCGCGTTGCGCAAGCTGGCCAATACCGAAACGAACCTGAGCCGACTCGACGATTTGCTGGGGGAGATTCACCGCCAACTCGGCCCCCTCGGACGCCAGGCACGTATCTCCCGGCGCGCCGACGCGATTCAGATATCCGTACGCGACGCCCAAGCCCGCCTGTACGCCGAAGACGCTCAACGCTCGATGAGCCGTCGCGACACGGTACGTCAAGAGCTTAGCGCTGTGCGTAACCAGCTGGCCGTCGCCCAACGTGAACTCGCCCAAGTCAAAGTACGCATCGAACAGGTCGAGGCGTTGAGCTCCGAATCCAGTCCGGCCATCGCCAAGGCCAACCAATACTGGCATGAATTCTCGCAGACCCGTGAACGACTGAACGCGCTCGCCCAGTTGGCCGAAGAGCGCAGCCGGTCACTCGCCGGCCAGATCGTCACCAACTTCGGTGAGGATCCCGGCATGCTTGTCAAACGAGCCGAGGAACTGGAGTCTCAGGCAGCGGCACAAACCAAGGCCGTGGCCGATGCGCGCATCGCACTCGACAAGGCCACCGAGGAACGCGCCGACGACGAGAAAAAGCTTGCCTCAGTCCGCCAGACCTTGACGGAACTGCGCAAAACCGCACAGGAACGCGATGCGCAAATCGCCCGACTGCGCGAACTCATCGCCCGCGAGGAATCCGCCGTACAACTGGCGACCAGCCGCGCCAAGGATTACGCCTCCCAACGCGACTCGCTGACTTCCCAGCGCGACGATGCCCAGCAACAGCTGGACGCATTGCGCAGCGAAGCGGACTCCATTGCCGACGATGACGGTGCCGCATTGGACGCCGCACGTGCAACGCTCGCCGAATGTCGCGAACGACTGAATGAACGCGCCGATAAGCAGCGCGAGATACAGTCCAAGATCATCTCGCTCAAATCCAAGGCCGATGCGCTTGCCGACACGCTAGACAGCCGCAATGCCTCCGGATCGTTGGAGCGCGATACGGACGTTGCCTCGCTTGGCCGACTCACCGACTTCATCCATGTGGCCGAAGGCTGGGAAGAAGCCGTGGCCCACGCGCTCGACCAGTATGCCAGCGCCATCGTGGTGCCCGAGGCAGGCAACATGTTGCACGCCCTCGAACGCGCTCGGGAAGATAAGCTCGGCAAAGCCGTGGTGCTGACCGCGAGCATTGCCGGCGATCCGGGCACGGAGTCGGAGGAGAGTAGCGCCGAGAACGCGGGGGCCGCCCCGCAATCGGGCAACGCGCTGGCAGCACTCGTCACCGCGAACCCGGATGCCGAGAACCCGGCGCAGGCCGAAGCGGTCGTGCGCACCGTGCGTCTCCTGCTGGCTGATGTAGCCGCGGCCGGCACCGCCGACGAAGCCCAGCACATCGTGGCGTCCGGCGAAGCCATGCGGGCCGTCACCAAGAACGGCGAGACCTTCACACACGGCGTGGCGGCGGTCGGCGGCTCTTCAATCTCTCAATCGGACCTGTCTCTGGCCGCCCGCCGGGACAAAGCATTGGCACAGGTCAAACAGTTGACCGCCCAAGACGGCGGAATGGCTGAGCAAGTGGCCGAGGCCAAAACCAAGCGCGATGAAGCGGCTCGACTCGTCGACCAGGAATCCGCCAAACGCACCGAAGCCCGGCTCAAAGCCCAACAGGCGGAGAAATCTCTGAAATCCGCCACAGATCGCGTCGCATCGTTCACCCGTCAGCTCGAGCAGCTGGATAGGAAAATCACCGAGACCCAAGAGAATCGCAACGAGCATCAGCTCAAGCTTGACGACCTCAATCGCGCTTTGGCATCGGCCCAGCAATCCACAGCGGAACATGCCGATTTCGACGAACTCGATGAACGCGAACGCACGCTGGAGCGCGAACTGAACCTGACTCGCGAGCATGAGGTCGCCGCAAAAATCGCGTGGACCGAAGCAAGCCGCAAAGGGGAGTCACTGAGCCGACAGGCCGGGCTGCTGCGGGACAACGCCAAAGAAACCGCCGAACGCCGCGCCCGCATCGAGGCGTTGAACGATCGCAGACGCGAGCAGGCCGCACACCTGCAAGGCGTGGCCGATGACGCGCGAGCAGTGGCCGCCATGGTAGAGCATACGCTGCATGACGTGGCCGCCAAACGAGACGAGCTGCAGGCCGCCGCCTCCAGCCATGACGAGGAACTCAAGGCCCTGCGCGCGCAGCGCAACCAGATCGAGCCCAAGGTCACCGATCTGACCGGGCGCGAACATGCCTTGGATGTAAACCGCGAACGGTTGGCCGCCGAATCCGGGCAGCTCATGCAAAAAGTGTCCGACGAACTCGGTCTCACTTTGGAGGAATTGGTTAGTGGTTACGGCCCCGAACAGCCGGTGCCCGTGCTGGATGATGAGGGCAACCCTGTGCCGTTGGATGAGACGGAAGCTGAGGCTGAGACCGAAGAGGGAGAAACCGGGGGAGAGACCGGCACCAACGGCGATTCCGCCCTCTTTAAGACCGTGCCGTATAACCGTCAGGAGCAGAAGAAGCGTCTCGATAAGGCTCGCCGCGATCTGGCCGCACTCGGTAAGATCAACCCTTTGGCCACCGAGGAATTCGAAGCGCTTGAGGAGCGGAACAAGTATCTCAATGATCAGCGCAACGATGTGGTCAAATCACGTGACGATTTGATGCAGCTCATCAAGGATCTCGATTCCACGATGGTCCAGGTGTTCAAATCCGCGTTCGACGATACCGCCGAGGCATTCGAGCAGATGTTCGCCACGCTGTTCCCAGGCGGCACCGGACGACTGCGCCTGGAAAACCCGGAAGACATGCTCACCACCGGCGTACTGGTCGAGGCCAGCCCGGCCGGCAAGCGCGTCAAACAGCTGAGCCTCCTGTCCGGCGGCGAACGTTCGCTGACCGCGCTGGCGCTGCTGTTCGCGATTTTCACCGCCCGCCCCAGCCCGTTCTATGTGATGGACGAGGTCGAGGCCGCGTTGGACGACGTGAACCTGACCCGTTTGATTAATGCGTTCAATGAGCTGCGCGCCCATGCGCAGCTCATCATCATTACGCACCAGCAACGCACCATGTCGATTGCCGACGCGCTCTACGGCGTAACCATGCGAGCCGACGGCGTAACAGCCGTGGTGAGCCAAAAACTCGAACGATAAATGAATGGTTCCTGCTGGTAGGAACTGGCGCCACAGGTGACAGAGGGTGGTCCATCTCGAAAGACCACCCTCAGTTTCGCTTCGTTCGACAGCTCCCGCCAGCGGGAGCGGGGAGGTATTAGCGCAATGCCTTGCGCACGCCCTGTACAGTCTGCAGAGTCTTGTAGAAGACCTTCTTGATGGGTACGTCGCGGGCGGGGGCCACCGGGGTGATTTCCTCGGTGAACTTGCACTTGAACTCGTTAAGCCCCTTGAGCGACGGCGCGAAATCGGAGCCGATGCCCATGAGATCGTATTCAGTAATACCCTGCGAGCCCAGGATGCAGCATTCGGAATACAGCAGCTTGTCGGTCACATGCAGACGCATAACCTCGTTGCGCATGCCGGCATAGTAGCGCACCGCATGCGTGCCGTTCACGGTGACAATCGACCATGCCACCACACGGTCTTCAATACGTGCGGCAAACACACGGCAATGATCGGCACCCAACGCGCCGATCATATCGGAGTAGTCGCTCATCGGAGCAGGCGTGAATCCATCGCGCTGGCCGGTCTCGACCATCACATCGTAATATTCGGAGAAATCGGCCAGCGCCTTATCCGTCTCATCGGCAACCTCGGCCGGGCACTCGCGCAGAGACTTGCGCACGTCACGGCGTCCACGACGCTTCATCCGAGCCAGAATCTCATCATCGCCACCGGTGACGTCGATGACCACGGTCTGGTCGTACGGCACTGTGGACAGCACCTTCTCCGTACCATCGGCGAACCAGGTGTCGATACGCAGGAACGCGATGTTCTTGTCGGCCTTCTTGACGGTGTCCACGATGGCGTCGACGACCTCGCGCTCCTCAGCCTCGGTGGGCTTGGCGACCCACGCCGGCCCATGCATCGAGCGCAGATAATGATAACCGTGCGTCTCAAAATCGATAAAGGAGATCACGGCGACCAATTCACCATCACGCTTGATCAGATAATCGCCCCATGGTGTGCGTCCGTCGATATCCGCCTGAAAACCAGACCAAACCTTGGTCTGTTCGATAGGCAACGTGATGCCGGCCTTCTCGGCCTCGGCTTCCAGTGTGGCTCCGTCAACTTTCTCCAACGTGATCATTACGATTCAGCTATCCTTTTTCGTTCGTATCCGTATGTCGTGTTTCTGGTTTGGTCGTATTGCGCGTGATCTGATGTGGGCCAATCGGGATCCGATCAGGATCTGATTGGCCGGAATCCCGTCACAAGCCAAACATGCGTTCGACCACGTGATCGTCGCCGTCGAACGGCACATGCTTGTGATGGTCCTTGATCCAACGCTCGTTGCCCTTGCCGATGATCAGCAGGATGTTGAATCGGTCGGCGTGCGCACGGGCATCGTAAATGGCGTTGGTGATGGCCGTCGGACGGTCGGAAATCACCGTGGAGGCCACATCCTTGTTCGTGATGTAGCCTTGCATTTCCATGCAGATGTCGATGAACGGCTCGGTGTCCGTATCTTCGGCGGTGAAAATGAAGTTCGCGATGCGGTTCTCGGCAGCCTCGACGATTTCCTTACGACGATCGTAGGCCTTGTTGCCGGCCGATCCGGTCACCAGCGTGATACGCGGGTTTTCCTCGCCCCAACGCTCGTAGACGAAGTCAAGCAGCGCGGTGACGGATGCGTAGTTGTGCGCATAATCGACGATGGCGAGCGTGTTCGACTGCGGATCGCGGAACTGTTCCATACGGCCGGCGATACGTACGGATTCGATGGCGTGCAGTGCGCCGGCGTCATCGAGCGATACGCCAGCCGCATGGGCGATGGCGATGGCCGCCGCCGCATTGAGGTAGTTGAAGTCGCCATCGATGGACAGATGGTAGTCGCCAAGGGTCTGATCTCCGTCGGCGATGTGGAAGGAGGCGTGCGCCGGGTCGGCGGGCCAGGCGACGACGTCCGCACTGGTGCCGGCATTATCCGCGTCATGCAGGGCGAAGGTGGTCACGCCGATGCCGGCTGCCTCCGCGTCCTCCCGCAACAGATCGGCGTGCAGACTGTCCGCGCCGAGTACCAGCGACTTCGCGTTGACGATGATCTGGCGCTTGCAATACAGGTAATCCTCGAACGTGGGGTGTTCGATCGGGCTGATGTGGTCGGGGGAGATGTTGAGGAACGCGGCCACATCGAAAGTCAGGCCATAGACGCGGTCCACCTTGTACGCCTGGGAGGAGACCTCCATCACCAGATACTTCATACCGTTATCGGCCGCCTCGCGCATCATGCGGAAGGCGTCCATCGATTCGGGTGTGGTCAGATCGGATTCGACGTAGGTGTGGCCGTCAAGGCAATTATCGACCGAGGAGAACAATGCGGCCTTGCCGCCGGAGACGGCGTTGATAAGCGCCTGCGTGAAGTACGAGGTGGTCGTCTTGCCCTTGGTGCCGGTGACGCCGATGACCGTGAGCTCGTTCTGCGGATATCCGTAGAACGCGGCGGACAGCAGGCTCATCGCCTTACGTGCGTCGTTGACGATCAGGCCGGGGGTGGCGGTTGCGGCTGAGTACTCGGTTTCGGCCACGTATGCGGCCAGGCCGGCTTCGTCGATGCCGTTCAGATATTCGGCCTTGAACTGGCCCTTGCAGCACAGCAGGGTGCCCGGCGTGACCTTGCGGGTGTCGTAGGTGATGCCGGCGAACGGCTCATCCGCCGAAGCGATACGGGCCGGGTCGTCGGTCCAGACATCCCCTTGGATGATTTCACGCAGCAGATGGTGTTCCTTGAGCAGGTCAGCGGCCGAAGCCAAAGTCAAAGCCATAATTGTTACTCCCTATTATCTAGCCGATACGCCATTCTACAGGTGGGGTGCAGCGTGTTGTGGCTCACACGTCATCGACCACGATATGGGCACATGATTTGATTAGAATGGTGAAACGTGACGACAAGCGAAGCAACTATGCAATCCGGGCAGTCAGCCGGATCGGGCGAGTCCATGGCAGCCAAGCGCGCCAGATTTGAACAGCTCGCCATGCCCGCCGTCAATGCACTGTACCGGCAGGCGATGAGGCTGACCAACGATCCCGATGACGCGCAGGATCTGGTCCAGGACACCTTCGAACGCGGGTTCAAGGCCTTCGACTCATTCCAGCCGGGCTCCAACTTCGAGGCGTGGATGACCACCATCGAGCGCAATGCCTACTTCAACCAGTATGCCAAGGCCAAGCGGCGCCCGCAGCGTGCCAACGACTCCACCGGTGAATACGACGATTGGGACATTTACGATGCCGCCGAACATACGTCGGACGGGCTCAAGTCCGCTGAAGAGGAATATTTGGACGCCTTCGCGCCCGAGGAAATCATGGCCGCGCTCGCCAAACTCTCGCCGGAACGCCGGCAGGTGTTCATCGACGCCGCCATCGACGGCAAGTCCTACCAGCAGGTGGCCGATGAGCAGGGCGTGAAAATCGGCACGGTGATGAGCCGCCTGAATCGCGCCCGCACGCAACTCAAGCGTGAGCTCGCCTCGTATGCGAAAGAGCGCGGGTACGTGACTGGTTCGTCGGCTGGTTCACCATCCGCGAAGTTGGGCGAAAACGTTGGTCGAATCGCCGATTCCGGCCATAATGAAAGTAGTGAACAAACTGTTGGCAGCAATGGCGACACGCAAGCCGTAGTGAGACATAGTCATGCGACTGGCGCCCGCACGCCACAACAGTCAAGCAAGCTTTCGGGAAAGGAGATCTGATGAACGATCAGCCGGTAGAGCGTACTCGCCATATCTCCATAACCCGTACGGGGGCCGATGGCATGGTCAGCCAGACCGAAGTGCATATCACGGCGGTGCATCATCGTTCAGTGGATACCGGCTCGGCCGCTGCGTCGGTCCAGACAGACGTGCATATCGTTACGGAGGGCGACTGTTTTGACCCCCGTACCTGCTGCGACGAGCGTGAACAGGCGTTGATTGCCGCGTTGCGTGCCTACTTGCGCCCGGATGTGGCGCCCGAATGTCTGATGGCCCGGCTCAAGGCCACGCTTGATCACTGCTGCGGCGAAGATAAGTAACGACATATACAACAAGGCCCGTCTGATGTATCATCAGACGGGCCTTGAGCGTTCTATAAGAAACGCGAAGAATCAGGCGTTAGGACGCTTGCCGTGGTTGGCGGCCTTCTTACGACGATCCTTGCGCTTACGTCCGCGCATGCCCATGATGGACTCCTTTGCTGCAGTAAAAAAATAAGCCTTCGGAATTATGCCACATAAGTACGACGTGATGCAACACGGGTGTCCATGTGGCGATGATCGTCAGGCTTGGTTATTCGGTTTTTCAGATTTGTTCGGCGTGGAAGGTGACCACGGTGGTGTAGTCATCATCCGGCTCGAGCACAACCAGATCCTTGCCGGTGCGGAAGGCGTCGGCGTAGGCGGTCATCGGTTCGACGGCCACGCCGGCCTGACGAGCCTTCTCGCCGATTTCGTTGCCGGTGCACACCTGCCAGGAGTTGATGGTCTTGTCGCCGGTCAGCGTGACCTTGATGCCGTCGGGGCGGGTGAACGCGGCGGAAGTGCTGCCGTCTTCGCCGCGGTTGGTGATATCGGTCCAGGCATCGTCGAAGCCACGTCCCTCCAGCGTGGGGTTATCGCGCAGGTCGAAGATGCCGGAAACCGGCTCTTCGCCGGTGGGCAGCAGGTGTTCGTCTACGGTCACGTGGGTATCGCAGTGCAGCTCAAGACGGCAGGACTCGTTGTCGGCGGTAATGGCCTGACCGGTGGCGTGCTTGCCGTTGGCCAGCCACGGGTGGATGCCAAATGCCCACGGTGCCTTCACGCTGTCGTTGTTGTGCACGGTGAAGGTTTCCGTGAGACCGTTCTCGTCAAGTGCATAAGTGGCGGTGATGGTGATATCAAACGGGTAGCCGGCGATGTCGGGGGAGCGCCAGGAGAGCGTCACGTGTGATTCCTGCAAATCAACGAGCTCCCACATGTAGCGGTAGGCATAGCCGTGCAGGGAGGATTGGCGGTCGAACTCGTCGATCGGCATCTGGTAGTCTTCGCCATCGAAAGAATACTGACCATTGGTCACTCGGTTCGGGTACGGTGCCAGCACCCAGCCGTTGCAGCAGGGAATGACCTTGTTCGGGTCGAAGGGGACGATGAGGTCTTCGCCGCGCCACTTCAGCTCGCGCAGGCTGGCACCCAGTTCGGTGACGACGGCACTCCATTCGCCGGACGAGATGACATATTGGTTACCAGTGCGAGGCTTCAAAGCCATAGTGCACACTCCTTTGTGGAACAAATTGTTATCGCTCACAATCGTATCGCATAAGTCCCAAGACGCGGCGGCACATAAGGATAAAAAATTGGCTCCCCTCTGGAGGGGAGCCAGCGTAACAGAACTACTTCTGGACTACTTCGTAGCGGACCACAGTGGTGTAGTCGCCGTTGGGGGCGAGCGTCACCAAGTGGTCACCAGTGCGGAAGGCATTGGCCGGGGCGGTCATCGGCTCGACGGCGATGCCATACGGATGCTCGGCGAACGGTGCGCCAGTGGCGGTGTAGCACTGCCAAGCATTAATCGTCTCATCGCCAATGATTTTCACTTCGATACCGTCCGGGCGGGTGAATGTGGTGGTGGTCGTACCATCGGCGGCACGCTCCACGTCAACCCAGGCATCATCAAAGGCGCGGCCTTCGAGCGTCGGGCCATCGTTCAGGTCGTAGATACCGGTAACCGGTTCGGTGCCGGTGGGAATCAGCGCCTCGTTCACCGTCACATGACTGGCGGCCTTAATCTGCAGGTGGCAGGCGGCGGAGTCGGCATCGCGTTCGGCGGCAGTTGCGCCCTGCTTGCCGTTGGCCACCCACGGATGCAGGCCGAGAGCCCACGGTGCCGGTTCGTCGCCATCATTGCGGGCATTGACGGTCGCGGTCATGCCGTTGTCGCCGAGTTCGTAGGTGACGGTCACGGTCACATCGAACGGGTATCCGTCCAAGTTGGGGAAGCGCAGCGAAAGCGTCACGGCGCTATCGGTCAACGATTCAAGCTTCCACATGTAGTGGTAGGCGTATCCGTGGTTCGCATTGTTGCGCGGTGCGGGATGATATTCGTTAACCGGCGCGCAGTAATGCTTGCCATTGAAATCGTATTCGCCGTTTTCGATGCGGTTTGGCCACGGGGCCAGCACATAACCGTTACAGGTGGGGGTCAGGTCGTTGACGCCGAACGGGCAGAAAATTTCCTTGCCTTGATAATCAAATCGGCGAATCTTGGCGCCGAGTTCGCAGATGACGGCGGAATAATCGCCATAGTGAATCGAATACTGATTTCCGGTGCGTGGTGTTTTACTCGTCATGGAATCACTCCCGTAGTGAGGTTGGTGGGCCGGTAGCTCCTGCTATCGCTGGCCCCAGTCTAGCGCGTCTCCTCTATCGAGGCGGGGATTGGCGATATGTGGCATATAATAAACAATTCGTATAAACACGGTAGCAATACGTGGAGTGACGAGTCTCACACCATCATGCGAGAAGCACGTGGATTCCTTGGAAACCGGTGATTTGTGGGAGACGCGGAAAAGTTGTGACGGCAGATTCCTGTAATCCCTGCCTTACACTGGAAAACACTATTGACGTTCAGGAGGTTCCGATGACCAAAAGCGTTGTGCTCGCTGATCCGCGAGGCTTCTGCGCGGGTGTGGACCGTGCGATTCTTACCGTACAGACCATTCTCAAAGCCGCGGAGGCTTCCGGAAAGCGGACGCGCGAGGATGGGCTGCCCCCGGTATATGTGCGCCGGCAGATCGTGCACAACAAGCATGTGGTCGAGGACTTGGCCGGGCAAGGCGCGGTGTTCGTCCAGGAATTGTCGGAGATTCCGGATGCTGCTGCCCAAGCGGGTATTCCGGTGGTGTTTTCCGCCCATGGCGTATCTCCGGTAGTGAAGGCGGAAGCCGAACGTCGTGGCATGCATGTGGTGGATGCCACCTGCCCTCTGGTGGGTAAGGTGCACCGTGAGGTGCTGCGTTTCGTGCGCGAGGGGTATGAAATCGTCTATATCGGGCATAAAGGTCACGATGAAGCGGTCGGTGTAGTGGGGGAGAGCCCCGAACACGTGCACTTGATCGAGCATGAATCGGATGTCGATTCGCTGGATTTTGCGCCCGACATCAAGCTGGTGCTGCTCTCGCAGACTACGTTGAGCGTGGACGAGACCGCCAATACCATTGCCGCGCTGAAGGCCAAATTCCCGTGGATTCAAGAGCCGCCGAGTTCGGATATCTGCTATGCCACGTCGAATCGTCAGGCTGCGGTCAAACTGGTGGCCCAGCAGTCCGATTGCGTGGTGATTGTCGGATCGGCCAACTCCTCGAATTCCGTGCGACTGATGGAGGTGGCGCAGGAGGGCTTGGGGGAGCGCGGCAAAGCGTATCGCGTGGATGATGCCAGCGAGCTTGACCCGGCATGGTTCGAGGGTCTGGAATCCGTAGGTATCTCCTCGGGTGCCTCCGTACCGGACGAACTGGTGTCCGGTGTGATTGACGCTCTGCAAAACTTGGGCTTCACCGGTATGAAGTCCGTCGAAACCATCAAAGAAAACATGCACTTTGTGCTGCCGGCGGAGTTGCGCAGGAAGAAGTAGTCATTCTTGGCTCCCCTCCGTGAGGGGAGCCAAGAACGGTCACCACGTGCCGATTGGTGCGGCAACGGCGTTCAAGACCTTGAGCAGGTCCTGTGGATTCACGCCCACAGACAGGCCTCGCTTGCCGCCGGAGACCAGAATTTGGTCGAATTGCAGGGCGCTTTCATCCAACACAGTCTTATGACGTGTCTTCTGGCCTAACGGCGAGATGCCGCCAACCACATAACCGGATTCACGCATCGCCACCTTGGGATCGGCCATAGAGGCCTTCTTGGCACCTACGGCTGCAGCCAAGGCTTTCAAATCCATATGACCGCTCACCGGTACCACGCCCACCACGCGTTCGGCACCGGTGTCCGCCATCAACGTCTTGAACACCTGATGCTCGTCGAAGCCGAGCTTGGTGGCCGCCTCCACGCCGTAGCCGTCATCCATATGGTCGTTGGAGTGCTCGTATTCGTATACGTGGAATTCCACGCCCGCCTTCTCCAGTTGGACTGTCGCCGGAGTGGAACCCGCGCCCTTATCATGCTTGCTTTTCTTTGCCATGATTACCGTTCTACTACGAAGAAACCCCCGCACAAGGCGGGGGTCTCACAGCTTAGTTCTCAAACGAACCGTAGCGGCCTAGACCGCAATGGTTCACTCGGAGATCTCAGCGAAGTACAGCAGGGTACGGATCATGTTGGAGGTGAAGCCGTACTCGTTGTCGTAGAAGGACACGGTGCGAGCCAGGGTCACGCCATCAATGGTGTTGACGTCGGTCTGGGTCGGGTCGAACACGCCACCGTGGGTGTCGCCGAGGATGTCGGAGGAGACGATGCCCTCATCGTTGTAGCCGTAGTAATCGGTGTCGGAGAAGGCAGCCTTGAAGGCGGCGTTGATCTCGTCGGCGGTGGTCTCGGTGTTCAGAACGGTGGTCAGCTCGGTGACGGAGCCGTCCGGAACCTGGACGCGCTGGGCGTGGCCCTGCAGCTTGCCGTTCACGGACGGAACGACCTTGCCGATGGCCTTGGCAGCGCCGGTGGAGTGGGCGATGGTGTTGATGGCGGCGGCGCGCAGGTTGCGGCCGGTCTTGGTGCCACGCGGGCCATCGAGCAGCATCTGGGTGCCGGTGTAGGCGTGGATGGTGGTCATGAAGCCGGCCTTGATGCCGAACTTCTCGTCCAGCAGCTTGACCATGGCGGCCATGGAGTTGGTGGTGCAGGAACCGGCGGAGACGATCACGTCGGAAGCCTTGAGGATGTCGTGGTTCACGCCGAACACAACGGTCGGGGTGGTGTCATCCTTGGCCGGGGCGGAGATCAGGACCTTCTTGGCGCCAGCGTTGATGTGAGCCTGGGACTTCTCGGCGGAGGTGTAGAAGCCGGTGCACTCGAGCACGTACTCAACACCGTCGTTCTTGACCCACGGAATGTTGTTGGCGTCCTTCTCGGCGTAGACCTTGTATTCCTTGCCGTCGACGATGATGGAGTCTTCGGTGGCCTTGACGTCAACCGGAGTGCCATCGTCATGACGGAAGGTGCCGTGGGTGCTGTCGTACTTCAGCAGGTAAGCCAGGGTAGCCGGGGTGGTCAGATCGTTGATGGCGGCAACTTCAATGTCACCAGCCTGGCCGCCGCGAGCCTGCAGCTCGAAGATGCGACGGAAGGCGAGACGACCAATGCGACCGAAGCCGTTGATACCAATCTTAACTGTCATGTAATTCTCCCTTGTAGGGTGGCCTTGGCGCGCTTTGGCACACCGGGCCATTGTTTACCAACAGTTGCTACTGTAATGCCGACTCTGTACACATGGCAACGTTTCAGCGTGCGTTTTGGGCAAAAATGCCGTATTTTCTGTGAGCGCTCACAATTCGGATTGCCCGCAACCGACATGTGATTTTTCCTCTCCTTTGGAGGAATGTCTCGAATCATCATGAGCAAGCGCGCGGCATGCAAGTCAGCGAACCAGCAGCTTGGACACTGCGGTGTCCAGCTCGCCGATATCGCCGCCAAATTCGTGGAATCGACTCACCTGAGGCAACGCCACCTCGATGGGGAAGGTGACGATCAGTGTGCCGTGCTCCACGCTGATGGCCGCGTCCACGCCGTCGCGGAACTCGTTGCTTACCCCCTGCACCACCGTATTGGTCAGCGTGCCGTCTTTAAGCTCATATTTCAGCCCCGGCTCGTACACGCCAAGCGAAACATCGGAGTGGGAGAACGCAGACACCATGCGGCCGTCCTCGGGCACCGGATGCGCGGGGAACGAAAGCCTACCATCGGTGATGGCCGTGACGATGAGCCCATCACCATACAGATACCCGCTTGCCCCATGCCGGGCCAATAATGCCATCAGTTGAATGCCGGAAATCGTATGGTCAATGCGGCCGCCCAAACCGCCATAGACATGGAATTCGCGGCAACCCGCCGACCAACCGACCTTCAGCGCGGAGAGCATGTCCGGATCGTCCTTCAGCGCGGGCAGCGCGATGGTGCGCACATCGGTGCGGGGCGGCCGGCCCTCCAGCGAATCGAAGTCGCCCACCACCACATCGGGCACGATACCCAACTGGCGCGTATGGTCGAGCCCGCCATCGGCCGCAATCACATACGCGCCGGCCGGCACCACGGGCGTGCCCGCATAGTATTCGCCCGCACCAAAAATCACGCATACCTGAGTCATGATGCCTACTGTAGCCGGTATCCACCCATCGGCCGGGAAAATGCTGATAGGCTACGCATCAGAACAGTAGTCGATAGGCGCACAGGCAGGGGAGCGGAGCGATGGCACAGATCACCGAGGCAAGCGAACGGCCGATTCTCAAATCAAAGATATTCCTCTACATCACCGAATTCTTCTCCGGCATGTCCGCTGATCTACTTCATCTCGATCAAGGCCAAGCGCATCGCCTGCGTGGTCAGCGCCGTGATCTTCGTGGCCACGTCCTGCGTCTCGCCCCTGACCGGCTTCGCGTTCTGGGAAACCAACCTGGCCTATGAGGGCGAGTCCATCTACAACTACCTGCAGGTCAAGAACCTCTCCGACCGCACGATCCTGTCCACCAACGTGCTGTTCGGCGTGCAGTCCGTCACGATGAAAGACAAAGGACTGACAGGTATGTACTACGACACGGCCCTGGCTGCGCCGGCGCTCGCCGACAATGCCAATTCCGCGCTGATCCTCGGCGTGGGCACCGGCACCTACGCCCGCCAGCTGAAGCAGTATTATCCGAAAATGAACATCACCGGCGTGGAGATTGACCAGAAGATCACCGATCTGGCCGGCGAATACTTCGATGAGCCCGCCGACATCCCCGTGACCACGTATGACGGCCGAGCCTGGCTCGCCGCCTCGCATGACAAGTACGACGTGATCATGGTCGATGCGTATCAGGACATCACCATTCCCTTCCAGATGAGCTCCACCGAGTTCTTCACCATGGTCAGAGAGCACCTGAACCCCGGCGGCGTGATGGTGGTGAACATGAACATGATCTCGGACGGCCAAGGTTCGATCAACGAGGCGTTGAGCGATACCATCGCCAGCGTGTTCGGCAATGGGAACACACTGACGGCCGACGTGCCGAACACCACGAACCGTGAACTGTTCGCCAAGAAGCCGGGTTCCGGCTCCGAAGAGAACTCCATGCAGCAGGCCTCCAAGGCGCTCAACCTGCGTGAGACCACCTACGAGCGCACCGGCAGCGAAGATCTCGAATGGTATATGGAAGAGGTCGCCTCTCGATTCCGGAAGGTGAACGAACCGGACTCAGCGTCGACTATTCTCACCGACGACAAGGCGCCGGTCGAAGTACTCGGCATGCATGCCATCGATCAAATCATCGCCGATGAGGCCGGCCCATATCGGCAGATTCTCAAAGACGAAGGCTTCGGCGGTCTGCTGCGCGCCGTGCAGTAGGTTCGACACACGGACCGCGAATGTCCGGGCGTATGGTAGACTTTCTATTTGGCTTGAGAAATCAAGAAAGCGGGGCAACCCCACCTGGAAGCCTTTCAAGGCCTCGGGTTCAAGGCAAACAGCCTAGCGATTGCGATATACAACGCGTAATCAGGAATGACGCAAAGAACTGATATGTGTCTGCAGAAGCTGAGCGCATATTGGCGCGGGCTTTGGCTTGCCATGAACCCAAAGCATTGAACAGGACTCCAGCAAAGGCCCTCGCCACGGAATTGAAGTAGAGGATTGGAGTCATCATCAGCGACGAACCACGTATTAACGACGAGATTCGCGTCCCGCAGGTACGCCTGATCGGCCCGAAGGGCGAGCAGGTGGGCGTCATCGCGACTTCCGTCGCGCTGAACCTGGCCAAGGAGGCAAACCTCGATCTCGTCGAGGTGGCCCCGAACGCGAAGCCTCCGGTCGCCAAGCTCATTGATTACGGCAAGTTCAAGTACAACGAGAAGATCAAGGCTCGTGAAGCTCGCCGCAACCAGAGCACCGCGGAAATCAAGGAGATTCGTTTCCGCCTGAAGATTGACGACCACGATTTCGACGTGAAGAAGGGCCATGTGACCCGCTTCCTTAACGGAGGCGACAAGGTCAAGGTCACCATCATGTTGCGCGGTCGTGAGATCTCCCGCCCGATTGGTGGCGTGGAACTGCTGCAGCGTCTGGCCGACGATGTCGAGGAATACGGCACCGTCGAGTCCAAGCCGAAGCAGGAGGGCCGCAACATCATCATGACCCTTGCGCCGAAGGGCAAGAAGGTGCACACCCAGTCCGAGCAGCGTCGTCGTGGCGCCGAGTCCCGCGCCGAGCGTCAGGCTCGCCAGGCGGCTCGTCTCGCGGCCAAGCAGGAGTCTCAGGCTCAGGCCGCGGCCGACGCGCAGTCCGCGATTTCTCAGAAGACTTCCGACAAGAAGCAAACCAGCAAGGAGGGCAGCAATGCCGAAGATGAAAACTAATTCCGCCGCTTCCAAGCGCGCCAAGATCACCGGCACCGGCAAGGTGAAGCATGTCGGTTCCGCCATGCGCCACAACCTCGAGCACAAGTCCGCTCGCAAGCGCCGTGAACTGTCCGCCGACGATGTGCTGCGCGGCGGCCAGGCCAAGAAGCTGCACCAGCTTCTGCAGAAGTGAGCATAGGGCTTACCCGGAAATAACAAGACTTTAGAAAGCTGAGGAATAGATTATGGCACGTGTCAAGCGCGCAGTGAACGCCCACAAGAAGCGTCGCGTTGTTCTCGAGAGGGCTTCCGGCTACCGTGGCCAGCGCTCCCGCCTGTACCGCAAGGCCAAGGAACAGCTGCTGCACTCCTTTAACTACAACTTCCGTGACCGCAAGGCTCGCAAGGGCGACTTCCGCAAGCTGTGGATCCAGCGCATCAATGCTGCCGTCCGCGCTGAGGGCATCACCTACAACCGCTTCATCCAGGGCCTGCGTCTCGCCGGCATCGAGCTGGATCGTCGCGCTCTGGCTGAGATCGCCGTCTCCGACCCGAACACCTTCAAGACCATCGTGGACGCCGCCAAGGCCGCCCTGCCTGAGGACGTCAACGCTCCGGTTGAGGCCTGATTGCTTGAAGTCGTGACTTCACACTAGAAACCCCGCTTCCGAGCGGGGTTTCTTTGTACCATGGGCACTATGACCAACGGATTCACCAGACTCACCGAGCAGTTCCTCGTCCACATCGGCGTGGAGCGAGGGCTCGCCACGGCCACCGTCACCGCCTACGAATCCGACATCGCCAAATACATTGATTGGCTCGAAACCCGCGGCATCCACGAACCGGACGCCATAACCAAACAAGACGTCGAAGACTACATCGCCGCCCTTGACCAGGCGGGGGAGTCCGCCCGCTCCAAAGCCCGAAGACTGGCCTCGATCCACGAATTCCACCGTTTCGCGCTCGGTCAGCACGCGGTGACGGCGGATGTTTCGGCCGCAGTCAAGGCGCCCAAAGGCGCCAGCACCCTGCCCGACGTACTCACCGTGGACGAGGTAACCCGTCTGCTCGACGCGGCGGCAGTCGGCGGCTCAACCGATCCGGTGGTATTACGGGACAAGGCCCTGCTCGAATTCATGTACGCCACCGGCTGCCGCGTCTCGGAAGCCACCGGTGCGAATCTGGACGACATCGACCTGGACGAGCACATCGCGCGACTCATGGGCAAGGGCTCCAAGCAGCGGCTTGTGCCATTGGGCAGTTACGCATGCCGGGCCATCACCGCATACCTCAATGCGGGGCGTGGCGAGTTGGAACAGCGCTCCAGCGCCAAGATTCCCGAGAGGCGCGCACTGTTTCTCAACAAACGCGGCAAGCGCATCTCGCGGCAATCGGTATGGGAAATCGTCAAAGCAACCGGGGAGCGGGCCGGCATCACCAAACCACTCCATCCGCACACCTTGCGCCATTCCTTTGCCACGCACCTGATCCAAGGCGGCGCGGACGTGCGCACCGTGCAGGAACTGCTCGGGCACGCCAGCGTGACCACCACGCAGATCTACACGCACGTAAGCCCTGAAACCCTGATCGAAACGTATCTGACCTCACATCCCAGAGCGCGGTGAGACACACCATTTTGCGACGCGTCCGCCCATAGCGGAATCGCGGCGGGGGAGCACCAAAGTCGGCCGGAAATTCAAGGCGTGACAATACAGTACATAACAGCGAACCGTCAGCCAGGAAGAGGTATTCATGCTGCAGATCAAATCGATCTCGAAGCGCTATAAAACCGGTGATTTCGTTCAGCAGGCGCTTGACAAAGTCAGCCTGAACCTACGCGACAGCGAATTCGTTGCGATTCTGGGTCCCTCGGGTTCCGGCAAGACCACCTTGCTCAACATCATCGGCGGCCTCGACCGGTATGACGACGGCGATTTGGTGATCAACGGCATCTCGACGCGCCAATACAAGGATCGCGATTGGGATTCGTACCGCAACCACACCATCGGCTTCGTGTTCCAGAGCTACAATCTGATCCCTCACCAGACGATTCTGTCGAATGTCGAACTCGCGCTGACGATTTCCGGCATCGGCAAGGCCGACCGTCGCGAACGTGCGCGCAAGGCGCTGGAGAAGGTCGGACTCGGCGAACACATCAACAAGAAGCCAAACCAGCTGTCCGGCGGCCAGATGCAGCGCGTGGCGATCGCCCGCGCACTGGTCAACGACCCGGACATCGTCCTGGCCGACGAGCCGACCGGCGCGCTCGATTCGGACACGTCCGTGCAGATCATGAACCTGCTCAAGGACGTGGCCAAGGACCGCCTCGTGGTCATGGTCACCCACAACCCCGAACTTGCGGAACAATATGCCACGCGCATCGTCAACCTGCGCGACGGCGTGATCCGCTCCGACTCCGACCCGTTCGTCGTGGACGAGACGGCCGAACAGCCGGCCGTGTACAAGACGATGGGCCGCGCGTCGATGTCGTTCGCCACGTCGCTGGCGTTGAGCTTCAACAATCTGAAGACCAAGAAGGCGCGCACCCTGCTGACCTCGTTCGCCGGCTCGATCGGCATCATCGGCATCGCGCTGATTCTATCGGTGTCGACTGGCGTGAACACATACATCAGTGACATCCAGCGTGACACGATGACCGCCTACCCGATCACCGTCGACTCCCAGACCTTCGACCTGAGCAGCATGATGGGCGGACAGATGGGCGGCGATGACGGATACGGCGGCAAGACGCACAAAACCGACGGCATCTACCCGGACGACCGCAGCGTCAAGCAGGCGTCCAGCCTGACCAGTTCGATTACCGAAAACAACCTGACCCGCTTCAAGAAATACCTGGATAATTCCAAGAGCGAGATTCACCAGTATGTGGGTTCCACCGGCATCCAGTACACATATGACGTGAAATTCTCCGTGTTCGACCACGACCCCGACGGCACGCTGGTCAATGCGGACGGCGTGACGATCGGATCCAGCGACTCTGCCTCGATGGCCTCGCAGATGGCGTCCACAAGCTCGTCCGGCATGTCCGGCACCTCGTCGATCACCTCGCAGCAGATGTCGATGCTGACCGGCAAAACCGATGAGAACGCCGCGCCCGACTCGTTCAACGAGATCATGCCGGGAGCGGACGACAGCAAGCTCGTAGGCAAGGTCATCACCGACAACTACCAGGTGGTCAACGGTTCATGGCCGAAGTCCAAGGATGAAGTGGTGCTGGTGCTTGACGACAACAACAGCGTGCCGCTGACCACGCTGTACGAGCTCGGCCTGCTGCCCGCCTCCGATTACCACGAGATGATGTCCAAGCTCAACGCCGGCGACAAGGTCAGCACTCCACAAGACAAGATCGACTATGCTAAGGCCCTCGATCAGACGCTGTACATGATTCCGGCATCCGACCAGTACGTCAAGGGCGATGACGGCCACTACCGTTTCATCGGCAACGACAAGGACGAAATCGAACAGCGCCTCGAAACGGCCACCAAACTCAAGGTGGTGGGCGTCGTCAAGGCGAAGAAGGATGCTTCGGCCACGCCGTTGGCCGCTGGTGTGGGGTACGCGCGCGCTCTGACCAATGATTTGATCGACCGTGCGGCCTCCAGCGCCATCGTTACCGATCAGAAGGCCAACCCGAACACGAACGTGCTCAACGGCATGACGTTCTCGCCCTCGGACGATGCCACCAAGGCGGCCGACGCGCGCACCTACGTGGCTTCGCTGGGCGTGACGCAGAAGGCGAACATGGCCAAGTCGATGATGAGCGCCGGGCAGCAGTCCGGCACGGGCGCATCGGACGCCGCTGGTGCTGGTGCTGCAGGTGTCGCTGGCGCGGCGGGTGCCGGCGATCAGGCCGCCGCCATGGCCGCGATGAGCGAACAGCAGCTCGCCGACAGTTTCGACGCGTATATCGCCACGGCTTCGAACGACGTGCTTGTCGCGATCTACGACCAGTACGTGTCGACCGGCACCTACGACGACAACCTCGCCGCATTCGGTGTGGTGAGTCGTGACGCGCCCAGCTCGATCAACATCTACGCCGACAGCTTCGAAGACAAGGACCACATCGCCGACGCGATCACCGACTACAACAACACCGTCTCGAAGAAAGACAAGATCACCTACACGGATTACGTTGGGCTCATGATGAGTTCGGTGACCACCATCGTCAACGTGATTTCCTACGTGCTTATCGCGTTCGTGTCCGTCTCGCTGATCGTCTCCTCGATCATGATCGGCATCATCACCTACATTTCGGTGCTGGAGCGCACCAAGGAAATCGGCATCCTACGCGCAATGGGTGCCTCGAAGCACAACGTATCCCAGGTGTTCAATGCGGAGACCGGCATCATCGGCCTATGCTCCGGCCTGTTGGGCGTGGGCTTGACCGTGCTGCTCAATAATCCGATCAACGCCGTGCTACACCACTTCATCGGCAATGCGGACGTCAATGCCGCCCTGCCGGTGACCGGTGGCGTGGTGCTGGTGATCCTAAGCGTGGTGCTCACGCTGATCGGCGGCCTGATTCCCTCGCGTAAGGCAGCCAAGCAAGACCCGGCCACCGCACTGCGCACCGAGTAAGCGCATCGACATAGTACGAGACGAGATCCATAAACCTCGGAACACTGGAATACCAGCGGCAAAACGGTGTTCCGAGGCGAGCCCGGCGAGTACATTAGGATGGGCGAGCAGGTATTCCCGACAAAGGGGGCGAGGGCAACGATGGACGACTGGCGAGATACCCGCGATAAAGACAGCGCATTCCGTCAAGGAACGCTGCCTATGACAGGAACGTATGTCGTTGCACCCCCAGCGAACCCGGATGTTGATAAGGTAGACAGTATGCCTACCGATTTGCTTGGACGTGAATACGAAACCTTCCCCGCACCCGAACCGCTGCAACAGCACGGTCCGGCGCGTGTCATTGCCATGTGCAACCAGAAGGGTGGCGTAGGTAAGACCACCAGCTCCATCAATATTGCCGGTGCGTTGGCCCAGTATGGCCGCCGCGTGCTTATCGTCGATTTCGATCCGCAGGGTGCCGCCACTGTGGGACTGGGCGTCAACGCGAATACCGTGGAGAACACGATTTACACCGCGCTGTTCGATATTTCCGTGGACCCACATGATGTGGTGCAGCACACCGCATTCGAGAACATCGATGTGATTCCGGCGAACATCGATTTGTCCGCCGCCGAGGTCCAGCTGGTCACCGAAGTGGGCCGAGAGCAGATCCTGAACAGCGTGCTGCGCAAGCTCAAGTCGGAATACGATCTCATCATCGTCGACTGCCAGCCATCGCTCGGCCTGCTCACCGTGAACGCGCTTGCCGCAGCTGATGGCGTGATCATTCCCGTGGCCGCCGAATTCTTCGCCTTGCGCGGTGTGGCCCTGCTTATGCAGTCCATCGAAAAAGTGCAGTCCCGCATCAATCCCGCATTGGAAGTGGATGGCGTGCTCATCACCATGTACACCAAGACACTGCACTGCGAAGAGGTCTGCCAGCGCGTTTACGAGGCGTTCAGCGAAAAGGTGTTCCACACGTTCATCTCCCGCTCCATCAAACTGCCCGATTCCACGGTTGCCGCCGCGCCCGTGGTGGTCTATGCCCCTGAGCACAAGACATCAAAGGAATACCGTGAGGTGGCACGTGAGCTCATTGCTCGCGGCATCGTGGCGTAACGATTGTTTCGATAAACGATGAATGAGACTTCCCTTTCTCGGCTCCCCTCTCTGAGGGAAGCTGGCTCGCGTAGCGAGGCTGAGGGGAGCTCCGCGGAAGCCGAAATCAGCACGGAGGAATCCGCCACTTCCGGCTTCCGGGTCAACCTCGAAGTCTATTCCGGTCCGTTTGATGCCTTGCTCGGCATGATCGCCAACAACAGACTCGAGCTGACCGAAGTTTCCCTCTCCTCGATCACCGAGGAATTCCTGACATACGTGCGCGGGCTCGATTTCACAAAAAACATGGATGAGGCCAGCGCCTTTCTCGATATCGCCTCTATTCTGGTCGAGGCCAAAAGCGTGGCGATTCTGCCCGGCGGCGAAGACAGCCAGCACGACGAGCAAAGCCTTGAAGCGCTGCGCGAACGCGATTTGCTGTTCGCCCGGCTCCTCCAATACCGCGCCTACAAGCAGGCCGCCGGTGATTTCCGGGCGCGTATCGCCGCCAACTCCGGCCGATTCCCACATCCGGCGGCCATGGACGAGGGCGTTGCCGCCATGCTGCCTGAGCTGGTATGGACGCTGACTCCGCTCGAACTCGCCCAACTGGCCGCCCAGGTCATCGCCAACGCGCCCGCCTCCGAAGTGTCGATCCATCAGCTGCACGTACCGTTGGTCGATCTTCGGGCCCAATCGCTGGTGGTGCGCGACCGGCTGATCGCGGCATTGGAATCCAAGGGCGACCAGTCGATGTCGTTCAGCGAATTGACCCGGGACTGCGCTTCTCGTATTGAGGTGGTGGCTCGGTTCATGGCCGTGCTCGTGTTCTTCAAACAAGGTGTGCTGCAGTATCAGCAAGATGGTCCGTTTGCCGAACTGCACCTGAGGTGGGTACCCGGCGTAGACGAAACGATGAGCGACGTGAACATTTCCGAAGGCGATTTTGCGTAAGGACGGCGATTGGTGACTGAACGGATTGACGCAACGAATGCAACCGAACACATGGCGGATGCCGAATCGACGGCTGAATCCGCAAAGGCCGCGGTGAGGGGAGTGGAGGAGACGCGCCCCGAATACGTGGATTTCACGGTAGACGATTTTCCCGGCGGGCTGCCCGCCTGTCTGGAAGCGATTCTGATGGTCGCCGACCAGCCGCAGACCGCCACCGAGCTGGCCCGTATTTTGGCATTGGACCGCAACACAGTCGAAGAGGCATTGCGAGCCCTGCACGATGACTATGAGGGCGATGAATCCCGTGACATCCGCCCGCGCGGCTTCGAACTGCGCCGCACCGCTCGTGGCTGGCAGTTCGCCAGTCGCGCCGCGTTCGAGCCGGTCGTCTCATCATTCGTCACCGACGGCCAGACTGCGAGACTCAGTCAGGCCGCACTGGAGGCGCTTGCCATCGTGGCCTATCGCCAACCCGTCACCCGAGCCCAAGTGGCCGCGATCCGCGGTGTCAACTCCGATGGAGTGATTCGCTCGCTCACGGTACGCGGCCTTATCAAGGAAGACGGCGTGGACCCCGAATCCCGCGCGGCCCTCTTGGTCACCTCCGAATTCTTCCTCGACCAAATGGGTCTGAAGAGTCTCGACGAACTACCCTCCCTAGCGCCATTCCTCCCGTCCGTCGCCGAAATGACACAGTCGAAATCGGAAGATACGGACGTGATTTCGTAGCGATTGGGGCCCGCTGCCTGACCAATATTCGTGCGCTAGACCATCCGATATGTGATTTATGGTCATTGTGACTATAAGTAGTGCTATGCTCTCAATGCAGGGAGAACAACCGGTATGGAAAGAGGCATGGCATGGGATTCGGCAATGTGTCCGAGCGCCGCAGCGCACCGCCACAGGTCGGCGTGTCAGTGGTGATTCTGGCACTCGGCCCGGAAGGCGATACCGGCAACAGTGCCGCCGATTCCGGCAACGCCGCGAACTCGGCCCATTCCCGTCTCTGGTTGCCTCTGGTCAAGCGCGTCCGTCAGCCGTTCCTGGGCTGCTGGGCGTTGCCCGGCGGTGACCTGCGCTCCGACCGGTCGTTGGAACAGTCTGCCTACGCGGCCCTCGAATCGACCACAGACCTGCACCCGCGATACCTCGAACAGCTGTACACCTTTGGAGGCCCGACCCGGTCCCATGGCGGATTGCCCATGGTATCCGTCGTGTACTGGGCGCTCGTCGGCCAGACCGAGGCCGCGGGCTTCGAGGACGGTGACAACGTACGATGGTTCCCCGAAGACGAACTGCCCGAGCTGGCGTTCGACCATCGCCAGATCATCGACTACGCGCTGCTCCGCCTGCGCTCCAAAATCGAATACTCCGACGTGGCCACCCGACTGCTCGGCCCCACGTTCACCCTGCGCCAACTGCACGGCGTCTATGAGGCGATTGGCGGCGAACCCCTCGACTTGGCGAACTTCCGCCGCAAAATGCTTGCCTCGGGCGACCTTGAAGACACCGGGGAGAAGATGCGCGAAGGCCGCCAACGACCGGCCACCGTCTACCGCTACATCCCCAAACGACCTGTCGAGAACGGTACGCCCCACGAATCCGATGGTGACGACATCGTGGAACTGTCCAGACAAGGCGAGCGTGAAGACGCTCTCGACGCGCTGATCCCATCCGCGCGCATCTGATTTTTCCCGCCGACCCGCTTCGGGCCGGTATCACAGACGTATATAGGAAAGGAACCACTATGACCGCACTATTCACTGCGCCGTCCGTTGACGAGATCATCGCCAAGCTGGGCGCGCAAAGCACCTGCGATGCAGGACTGACCCAGGACCCATGGCACTTCGACACCACCACACCCAGCTACGGTCCCGGTGCCTCGATGCTCGACCGTCTGCCCGCCAACGCGCCGCGCCAGCAGGTGTTGCCGGACGAATACCGCAAGGCCTCCGACGAGGAACTGCAGCAGCGCATCTCCGACGCCAAGCAGCGTCTCGGCTCCAAACTGTTGATTCTGGGCCACTTCTACCAGCGTGACGAGATCATCAAGCACGCCGATTTCGTGGGCGACTCCTTCCAGCTGGCCAAGAACGCCACCGAACGCCCGGACGCCGACCACATCGTGTTCTGCGGCGTGCACTTCATGGCCGAAACCGCCGACATCCTCTCCACGCCCGAACAGAGCGTGACCCTGCCCAACCTGTCCGCCGGCTGCTCGATGGCCGACATGGCCAATATCGACCAGGTCCAGGAATGCTGGGACCAGCTCGGCGAGATCTGCGGCACCCAGCCGGACTCCGATGGCTTGCAGCAGATCATTCCGGTCACCTACATGAACTCATCCGCCGCGCTGAAGGCGTTCTGCGGACGCAACGGCGGCATCGTATGCACCTCTTCCAATGCGCACGCCGTGCTGGAATGGGCGTTCGCCCGCGGCAAGCGCGTGCTGTTCTTCCCGGACCAGCATCTGGGCCGCAATACCGCCCGCGCGATGGGCATTCCGCTGAGCGAGATGCCGCTGTGGGATCCGTTCAAGGCACAGGGCGGCGCCGCCGATCCGGCCGATTACGCCCGCGCCAAGATGATTCTGTGGAAGGGCTTCTGCTCCGTGCACCAGCGTTTCACCGTCGAACAGGTCGAACGTGCCCGCAAGGCATACCCGGGCGTCAAGGTGATCGTGCACCCCGAGTGCTCGATGCAGGTGGTCGATGCCGCCGACGGTACTGGCTCCACCGCGTACATCGTCAAGGAGATCGCCAACGCGCCCGCCGGATCCGCCATTGCTGTGGGCACCGAAATCAACCTGGTGAACCGTCTGGCCGCGCAGTACCCGGACAAGACCGTGTTCTGCTTGGACCCCGTGGTCTGCCCCTGCTCCACGATGTACCGCATCCACCCGGCCTACCTGGCTTGGGCTTTGGAGAACCTCGAAGCCGGCAACGTGGTCAATCGCATCACCGTGGACGAAGACACCGCCCGCGAAGCCAAGGTGGCACTGGAGCGCATGCTGCGCGTTCACCCGTGATTCGTCCCTGGCGCTCCTCGTACATGAGGGGAGCTGTCCGCGTAGCGGACTGAAGGGAGCAGATGACGCAAAAACAGAGGAAAGCAACACAATGAGCAACACTGAAATCGTCGTCGTGGGCGCCGGCGTCGCCGGACTGTCCGCGGCACTGGCCGTGGCCGGCACCGGATACGACGTGACCTTGGTAACCAAGGCCGAACTGGTGGAATCAAACACCTATCATGCGCAGGGCGGCATCGCTGCAGCCATCTTCTCCGACGACGACCCGAAGCTGCATGCCGCCGACACCATGGCCGCGGGCCACGGCCTGTGCGACCCGAAGGCCGTGGACATCCTCACCCGTGAGGGTGCGGAGCGCGTCCGCGAGTTCGCCGCGGCCGGCGTCCACTTCGACCGCGACGCGCATGGACACATGCTGCGCGGCCTGGAAGCGGCTCATTCGCGCGCCCGCGTGGTGCATGCCGGGGGAGACGCCACCGGCAAAGTGTTTGAACTGGACGTCTCCGCCATGGTGCGCAAGAACCCGCGCATCCACATCATCGAGAACGCCTTCCTCAAAGATCTCATCGTGCGGGGCGGCCACATCGCCGGCGTCCACCTGCTGATCGACGGGCAGGACAAGGATCTGGCCGCCGACCGGGTGATCTTGGCCGCCGGTGGAGCAGGCCGTATGTACCCGTACACCACCAATCCGCCGGTCGCCACCGCGGACGGCCTCGCCGTCGCATGGCGTGCCGGTGCCCAGGTCGCCGATCTGGAGTTCTACCAGTTCCATCCCACCGCCATGGCCGTGGGCGAGCACTTCCTCGTCTCCGAAGCCGTGCGCGGCGAAGGTGCGGTGCTGCTGGATGAGCATGGCCACAGGTATATGAAGGACATCGATCCGCGCGCCGAACTCGCGCCGCGTGACGTCGTGGCCCGCGAGAACTTCCGCGTGATGCAGGCGCAAGGCGGCAAGCCCGTGATGCTCGACGTCTCGCCGATGGCCCGCGAGAACCCCGACCTGGCCAGCTTCTTGGCCCACCGATTCCCGACCATCGACGCCTATACGCGTTCGCTTGGCTTCGACTGGAGCAAGGAGCCGATTCCGGTGGCGCCCGCCGCGCACTACTACATGGGAGGCATTCGCACCGATCTGAACGCCCGGACCTCCATTCCCGGCCTGTATGCGGCCGGCGAATGCGCTCGTACCGGTGTCATGGGCTCCAACCGTCTTGCCTCCAACTCGCTGCTCGAGGGGCTCGTCTACGGACGCCGCGCCGGTCTGGCCGCCGTCGCGGACGGTGACGACGCGGTCTGGGCACCCGAACCGTTCCTGAACTCCGCCACCGGTGCCGTGTTCGACCATGCGCCGATCGCGCTGGCCGCCCCTGCCGCTACGGCTGCTGCTGACGATACCGCCGCCGACAAGGTGTGGAATCGTACCCGCATCCAGAACACCATGTGGCATGGCGTCGGCGTGCTGCGCGACGAGGCCGGACTGAAAACCGCCATCGCCGAACTCGGCCAAGGCCTCGCCGCCGCAAACGCCCAGGCTGATGTAAACGCCGATGGTGCTGCAAGCAGCGTTGAGGCTTTGGAGAACCGCAACATGCTCACCGTAGGCTATGTGGCCGCCACCGCCGCGCTCGCCCGCACCGAGTCGAGAGGCGCCCACGCCCGCACCGACCACAGCGAGCCAGTCGACAACTGGGCCCACTCCGTCGCCTACATCAAGGACTGACCCATGCTCACATCACACATCATCCGCGTCGCCGTCGAAGCGGCGCTCGCCGAAGACGCGCCCTACGGCGACATCACCTGCGAGACCACCATCCCCGCGGACGAAACCGGCTCGGCCCACCTCACCGCGCGCGAAAACGGCGTGATGAGCGGCATCGACGTGTTCGCCGCAGCCTTCGCCGCACAGAACCCGGCCGTCACCGTCACCGCCGCCATCAAGGACGGCGAGCGATTCCAGCGCGGCCAGATACTCGCCACCGTGAAAGGCCCGGTACGCGACCTGCTCACCGCCGAGCGCATCGCCCTCAACTTCACTCAGCGCATGAGCGGCATCGCCACCATGACTGCCGCCTTCGTGGACGCGGTGAACGCCATCTACGGCGATGATTATGACGGACCCGTCACCCGGCCGCGCCGCTACGAGCGCACCCGCATCGTCGATACGCGCAAAACCACGCCCGGCCTGCGCCCGTTCGAGAAATACGCCGTGGTCTGCGGCGGCGGCCACAACCATCGTTACGGACTGTCCGACGCGGTCATGATGAAGGACAACCATCTGGCGGCGCTCGCCGCGCGCGGCATCGACCTGGCCGGCGCGATCCGCCACGTGCGCGAACAGGTGGGCCACACCACGCATATCGAAGTGGAAGTCGACCGCCTTGACCAGATTCCCGCCGTGCTCGCCGGCGGAGCGGACACCATCATGCTGGACAATTTCTCGCTCGACGACACCCGTCGCGGCGTGGAGCTCATCGACGGTAAGGCCATCGTGGAAGCCAGCGGCAACATGAGCCTGGAGCGAGTGCCAGCCGTGGCCGTCACCGGCGTGGACGTGATCTCCGTGGGCGCGCTCACCCACTCTGTGCGCAGCATCGACCTCGGATTGGATTGGAACTAGTCATGGCCGATACCCCCAACGCATCCGGTGAACCCGGCGAACTGTACCTGGACGCCGCCGCCACCGAATCAGTGAGCCCGGCAGTCATCGAGGCCATGACCCCGTTCCTGACTGAGGCCTACGCCAATCCGGCCAGCGTGCACCAGCCCGGCAAAACCGCGGCCCGCGCGCTGGACGCGGCTCGCGCATCATTTGCCGCGGCATTGGGCGCCCGGCCGGATGACGTGATCTTCACCTCAGGCGGCACCGAATCGGACAATCTGGCCATCAAAGGCATCGCCATGGCGCGCATGCGCAAACTGGGCTTGCGGCCGGTCTGCGGATTCGCCGAAGCCGATGGCAAACAGCCGGCAAATTGTCGCCCGCGCATTATCATTTCCGCTATCGAGCACCCGGCCGTGGCCCAATCGGCGGCATGGCTGCACGAATGGTTCGGTTTCGAAGTCGTGCGCATTCCCGTGGATGCGCAAGCGCATCTCGATCTCGACGCACTTGAACGCGAGCTCGACGGCGAGGCCGGCGAACGTACCACGATGGTCTCCACCATGCTGGCCAACAACGAGGTCGGCACCGTGGAACCCGTGGAGGAACTGGTCCGCATCGCCCACGCGCACGGCGTGCCCATCCATGTAGACGCCGTACAGGCCGCCGGCCAGATTCCGATTCGTTTTCGTGACTGGGATGTGGACGCCCTGTCCGTATCCGGACACAAATTCGGCACCCCCAAAGGTCTGGGAGCGCTGCTGGTACGCGGCCGCACACCCATCGAACCGGTGCTGTCCGGCGGCGGGCAGGAACGCGGCCTGCGCTCTGGCACGCAGAACGTGGCCGGTGCCGTGGCGCTCGCCATCGGACTCAACGAATCGAATGCGCGCATGCAGGCGCAGTACCGTGAGTTGGTCGCGTCCCGAGACATGCTCATCGACGCGGTTCGCCGGATCGCGCCTCGCGCCGACCTGACCGGCGACCCCGAACGCCGTCTGCCCGGTCACGCCTCCTTCATCTTCCCCGGCGTCACCGGGGAAGCGCTGCTCGTCGACCTGGACGCGCGCGGCATCGCTGCCTCATCCGGCTCGGCCTGCGCCATCGGGCGCCACGAGATTCCTGCCACGTTGCTGGCGATGGGCCTCGAACCGTCCATCGCCAAATCGGCATTACGCATGACCTTCCGCAAGCCGCTGACCCGCGAACAAGTCGAACGCATCAGCTTGGCCATCGAAGAGTCCTACACCGACCTGACCCGCCATTAAATCTGACGCCACTTACCAGAAAGGAAACGACGTGAGCACCACCACTTCAGCGCAACCCGCGCAGCTCACCCGCAACGAGCGCCTCGACCGGCTGCCCTTCAACAAGGCGCACCGCAAACTCCTCGTCGCCTCCGGCATCGGCTGGGCATTCGACGCCATGGACGTCGGCCTCGTCTCCTTCGTAGTCGCCGCCATCGCAGCCGACCCGCACTTCAACCTCACCCCGACCGAAAAGTCATGGGTGCTGTCCATCGGCTTCGTCGGCATGGCCATCGGCGCGGCAGTGGGCGGCTTCATCGCCGACCGCGTGGGCCGCAAAACCGTGTTCACCGCCACACTGATTATCTTCGGCATCGCCAACGGTGCCATGGCCCTATCTTGGTCACTCGGCATGCTGCTCGGCGCCCGACTGATCATCGGACTGGGCTTGGGCGCGGAACTGCCGGTCGCTTCCACGCTGGTCTCCGAGTTTTCGCCGACCAAACAGCGCGGCCGCATGACTGTGCTGCTGGAATCGTTCTGGGCCGTCGGCTGGATCGTCGCCGCCATGATCGGCTACTTCGTGATCCCGAACACCGGCGACTGGGGCTGGCGCTGGGCGCTGGCCATCGGCGCGCTGCCACTGCTCTACGCAATCGTCACCCGCGTGCACATCCCAGAATCCGTGCGATTCCTCGAAGCCAAGGGTCGCGAAGACGAAGCCGAAAAGGCCGTGCGCTACTTCGAGGAAGCCGGGGGAGTAGCCCCGGTAACCTCTCCCAAGGGCAAGCCGCTGCCGAAGATCAAGACGCGCGAACTGTTCGGCTCCAAGTACCTGGCCCGCACCATCGCCATCTGGGCCACGTGGTTCTTCGTGAACTTCTCCTACTACGGCGCGTTCACATGGATGCCGTCGCTGCTCGCCGACCAGTTCGGCTCCCTGACCAAGTCATTCGGCTACACGCTCGCCATCTCCATCGCCCAGCTGCCCGGTTACTTCCTAGCCGCCTGGCTGGTGGAGGTCTGGGGCCGCCGCAAGACGCTGAGCATCTTCCTGGCCGTCTCCGCCGTGGCCGCCTTCGCGTTCTCGCAGGCCGGATCCGTGGCCCTCGTGCTCGTGTTCGGCATGCTGCTGTCCGCCTCCAACCTCGGCGCGTGGGGCGTGCTGTACGCCGTGACCCCGGAAATCTACCCGACCCGCCTGCGTGGCGCGGCCGCCGGTGCCGCAGCCGCGGTGGGCCGCATCGCCGCCATCATCGCGCCATTGCTCATGCCGTGGTTCCTGACCCTGTCCGGCGGCAACAAGGCCGTGGCCTTCATCATCTTCGCCGCCGCCTTCATCATCGCCTGCGTCGCCGCCCTCTGCCTGCCCGAACGCAAAGGCCTCGATCTCGAAGACTGACGGAAGTCGATGACGGGAGAACAGATATTTGCCTGATTACCGGCAGAACCCCCGCGTCCCGGCGAAAGGGACGCGGGGGTTCTGCCGTTTGAAGGCCGTAAAAACGGCAGAAATCCCGCGAGGGGGTCGTCGAGACGCGGGAGTTCTGCCGTTGTGAGGTGCTTTTCTATGTTCCGACATAGTCAAGGTGTGCGAGTACCATCGTGACGGTTTGTGTGTAGGTATGAATAAACACCTCAGAGTAAGTACTTAAGTACTCGAGAACGCAAGTACCGAACGATTACGCAAAAGAATCAGTATTAAGAGAGGTTTCGATGGCGGTTCGTGGAGATATCCGTAATGTGGCGATTGTGGCTCACGTCGATCACGGCAAGACCACCCTGGTCAATGCCATGCTTCAGCAGTCGCACGTGTTTTCCGAGCGTGAGGAAGTGCCGGATCGTGTAATGGATTCCAACGATCTGGAACGCGAGAAGGGCATCACCATCCTCGCCAAGAACACGGCCGTGGAATACACCGGTCCGCTGGCCGCCAAGTACGGCCACCCGGAGGGCATCACCCTCAACATCATCGACACCCCCGGCCACGCCGATTTCGGCGGCGAGGTCGAGCGCGGCATCTCCATGGTTGACGGCGTCGTGCTGCTCGTGGACGCCTCCGAAGGCCCGCTGCCGCAGACCCGCTTCGTGCTGCGCAAGGCCCTCGAAGCCAAGCTGCCGGTCATCCTGTGCGTGAACAAGGTCGACCGCCCCGACGCCCGTATCGAAGAGGTCGTCGGCGAAACCTCCGACCTGCTGCTCGGCCTGGCCGACGACGTGCAGCACGAGGGCATCGACCTGGACCTTGACCAGCTGCTTGAAATGCCGGTCATCTACTGCGCCGCCAAGGCCGGCTACGCCTCCGTGAACCAGCCCGCCGACGGTGGCCTGCCGGACAACGACAACCTCGAGCCGCTGTTCGAAACCATCATCTCCACCATCCCGGCCCCCGAATACGAGGAGGGCGCCCCGCTGCAGGCTCACGTGGCCAACATCGACTCCTCCGACTTCCTCGGCCGACTCGGTCTGGTCCGTATCTACAACGGCACCCTTGAGAAGGGCAAGACCTACGGCCTGTCCCGTGTGGACGGCTCCCTCGAGAACTTCCGCGTCTCCGAACTGCTGCGCACCCAGGGCCTCGAGCGTATCCCGGTCGAATCCGCAGGCCCCGGCGACATCGTGGCCGTTGCCGGCGTTAACGACATCATGATCGGCGAGACCATCGTCGACCCCAACGACCCGAAGCCGCTGCCGCTCATCCATGTGGACGATCCGGCCATCTCCATGACCTTCGGCACCAACGACTCCCCGCTGGCCGGCACCGAGGGCAAGGACCACAAGCTCACCGCCCGCATGATCAAGGACCGTCTGGACCGCGAGCTCATCGGTAACGTGTCCATCAAGGTGCTGCCCACCGACCGTCCCGACGCTTGGGAAGTCCAGGGCCGTGGCGAGCTGGCGCTGGCCGTGCTTGCCGAGCAGATGCGCCGCGAAGGCTACGAGCTGACCGTCGGCCGTCCGCAGGTGGTCACCAAGAAGATCGACGGCGTGATCAACGAGCCGATGGAAAACACCACCATCGACGTGCCGGAAGAGTACATGGGTACCGTCACCCAGCTCATGGCCGACCGTAAGGGCCGTATGGATGGCATGACCAACCACGGCTCCGGCTGGGTCCGTCTGCAGTTCACCGTGCCGTCCCGTGGTCTGATCGGCTTCCGCACCGCGCTGCTTTCCGCCACTCGTGGCACCGGCATCTCCTCCTCCATCTCTGCCGGCTACGCGCCGTGGGCTGGCGCCATCACCATTCGCCAGAACGGTTCCATGGTTTCCGATCGCAAGGGTATCGCCACCCCGTACGCCATGCAGCGTCTGCAGGCCCGTGGCAACTTCTTCGTCGAACCGCAGTCCCCGGTGTATGAAGGCCAGGTCGTGGGTGTGAACAACAAGCCCGACGAGCTGGACGTGAACATCACGCTGGCCAAGCACATGACCAACATGCGTTCCTCCACCGCTGATGTGCTCGAAACCCTGACCCCGCCGATCAAGATGAGCCTTGAGGAGTCCCTGGACTTCGCCAACGAGGACGAGTGCGTGGAAGTCACCCCGGAGTCCATCCGCGTGCGCAAGATCATCCTCGGCCGTGAGGACTGGTACAAGTGGCGCGCCAAGCAGCGCCGCCAGAACGCCGCCCAGCAGGGTAAGTGATTTGGTGCGGCTGTAGCCGACCATTCTCTCTAGCTCCCCTCTCTGAGGGGAGCTAAGTTTATTCCTCACCAAGTCATATCCCCACCTATACTGAAACGCATGACTGTGAAGAGCACTACTGAATTGCGTCCGTGGTCGTATCGCCAGAACGCGCTGGTCAAATCGTTGATCACGATTGCGGCGGGCGTGGCTTCCGCCTTTGTGGGCACGTTCGCCCACCGTATGGGTGCGGAACTGAATATTCCGTATGGTCTGGTGCTGGCGTTTCTGCTGATCGGCCTATCGACATGGTGCGCCCGTTCGCGCATGGGCGCGGTCGGACTGGCCCTGCACCTCATCGCCTCCTCACTGACCGCATGGGGCATGGCGCTGACCACCACATCCGGCAAAGCGCTCATCGTCGCCGGATTCCAAGGCGACATGCCGTTCTTCTCCCAACATGCCGGCTACATCTGGCTGTACGGCCTGATACTGGTCCAAGTCGTCCTGCTCATTCTTCCCGCCCGCTGGTTCGTCATTCCCACTCATTCTGAATCGCGCGCGTAACTATATATGGCGATACATTCCCGGGAATGCGTCGCGTATCGGCGGGCGTAGGGGATTACGGCCGCTACCATAGAACTTTATGGCACGCATGAAACTGTTTTACTTGGGCCCGGAGGGCACCTTCACCCATCAGGCGGCAATGACGGCCGCCGACCAGTTCGCCACACTCGGCGACTTCGACCTCATCGCTCTGCCCGACGTGCCCGCGATCATGCAGGCCGTACAGTCGCGCCAAGGCTGGGGCGTCATCGCATGGGAAAACAACGTCGAAGGCTATGTGGTCCCGAATCTCGACGCGCTGATCGACGCCCCCAACGCGGCCGGCTTCGCCCGGATCAGTGTGGACGTGGCCTTCAACGCCTTCACCGTGCGCGGCCACAGCATCTACGACTGCACCGGCAACCCCGTCAGCGCCCACCCGCACGGTCTGGCCCAATGCACCCGGTTCATCGCCGAACACCATTTGCAGCCCGAACCCGCATCCTCCAACGCCGCCGCCTGCCGCGACCTGAAGCCCGGCCGCGTGGCGCTCGGCCCCAGCATCTGCGGCGAACTCTACGATCTCGACACCCTCGCCGAACATGTGCAGGATTTCGATGGCGCGCACACCGAATTCCTTGTCATCGCCCCGCGTGATGTGGTCCAGGAACTCAACGCCCGCGCCCACAGCAATGACGCCGGCGACTTCGAAACCATCATCACCTTCATCCCGCTGGTCACCGGCCCCGGCGTACTCGCCGACCTGCTGGACGTCCTGCGCGATGCGGGACTGAACATGACCAGCTTCATCTCGCGCCCGATCAAAGGCCACGACGGAACCTACAGCTTCATCGCCACCCTTGACGCCGCCCCCTGGGAGCCGAGATTCCGCACCGCACTGGAAGAGATCGCCGGACACGGCGACTGGGCAAAAACCCTGGCCGTCTACCCACGCCGCGAACGCCCGAACCCGCCGGTCGACGCCTGGATGCTGCCCGAGGGCGGCGTCCACATCACCAATCGCGCGCCGGAAGGCTGGCAGTACACCGAGGAAGCAAGGAAGGAACTGCTGTGGTAGATACAGTCGGAATCGTCGGACTCGGATTGATCGGCGGCTCGCTCGCACGCCGCCTGACCGAGCGCGGCGTGCGCGTCGTCGCGTGGAACCATCGCCCGCACCCCTACGCCCAGGCCGAAGCCGATGGCATTTTCTGCAAGAGCACGCTCTCCGAACTCATGGATGCCGAGCCGGATGTGGTCGTGCTGTGCAATCCGCTCAAGGCGATGCCCGCAATCCTCGCCGCCCTGGCCCCGCTCATGGGCGACCATCCGAACACCACGCTCACCGACGTGGGCTCGGTCAAGGGCATGGTCCGCGATCAGGTCAAGGCTGCCGGGCTGGGGAAGTGCTACGTCGGCGCCCATCCGATGGCCGGCAACGAACTGTCCGGCTGGCAGGCCGCCGACCCGCATCTGTACGACGGTGCCCTATGGGCCATCACCGTGGACGAGTCCACGGACTACCGCCGCTTCCTCGACGTCGCCGCGATGATCACCAAGGACGTCGGCAACCGCGTCATCGTCGTGGACGACGAAACGCATGACAAGGCCGCGGCGATGATCTCCCACATGCCGCATGTGGTGTCCACCGCGCTGATCAACGAACTGGTCGCCAACCCGGACCGCAACATCGCCGCCGCGCTGGCCGCCGGCTGCTGGAGGGACATGACCCGCGTGTCCCTGACCGACCCGGACCGCACGCGCGCGATGGTCGAGGAAGACTCGCTGAACGTCGAAGCGCTGCTGCGCCGCATGGCGGCACGTCTGACCGATATGGCCGACCAACTGCACGCTGGTGCCGCCGGCGAGCAGGATGTGATGGGATTCTTCGCCGAAGGCGACCCCTTCCGCCGGTACAAGGCCGCCGTGACACATGCCGGCATCACCGCTGCACAAGACGGTACGGCCACCGCTGCGCCGCAAGCCGGCACAACTGCCGCCGGATTCCCGGAACGCGAGCTCGCCGTCCCCGAAGCCGGCTGGCAGCAGACCCTGCTGTTCTCCGCACGCCGAGGAGAAGCCATCACCGGCTTCGTCCATCCACGTCAGGCCATCATCCAACTGCGCCCCGCCATGTAACTGCGTACCGCCATGTAGGCCCGTGCGCAGGTTCCCCTCGCCGCCCGTCACGAAGAAGGCCGCGCGAGGGGGATGAAGTTCCCGCTTGTTTTCGTGAGAAGACCGTGTGGCTCCGCTGTTCGAAAGGCTCAAAGGAGTAAGGTAGTCTGTACCGTTTTTCGGGAAACGCATCGAAGTTGATGCGGCGAATGGTTAAGGGGGATGATGACGTATGACGTTACCAAGGCAGATTCCGGCCGGTGCCCGCGTGGTGGTGCGCATCACCGACGGCATTGACCCGGTCGACCACCGTATGAAGTTCCGCGACTATGTGGGTCACGTGGTTTCCTGGGACGGATACACGTTGGAGATGGTGCGTGACGCCGCCGCCAATGGTTCGCGCCCGGCCCAGAACGTGACCATCCATCAGGAACAGATTGCCACATTGAAACCCGTGCCGGAGCGGCGCAACACGCCACCCCGGCCGTAACCCAAGGCCATAAAGAATTCGGAGGAGAACGAGAGTGTCATCTACGCAGTTCGACGGCGATATCGACTCCTTCGTCTCCTATCTGAAGTCCAACCGCGGCCTGTCAGCGAATACGCTCAAAGCGTATCGCGCGGATCTCACGGCATGTCTGCACCTGTTCGAGCTGCGTGGCGTGACCGATCTGAACGAGATCACGCTGGATGATCTGCGTAGCTGGATGGCGGTGGAATCGCGCGATCACGCCCGCAGCAGCATGGCCCGCAAAACCGTGGCCGTGCGCGGGTTCTTCGCGTGGGCCTATGAGCATGGGGTGACCAACACCGACCCGGCCGCCACACTGATGACTCCCTCGATTCCCAGCACGCTGCCCGCGGTGCTCACCGAATCTCAAGCTGAGCAGTTATTGGATGTCGCCGAACAGGCCGTTGCAACAAACCAGTACAAGGGCGATGGGGGAGCGGCAGCCGCGTCCGGCAGCGGCAAGGCAGCTGGCAAGACAGCTGATAAGTCGGCCGATACCGTAAACCGCAGTGAGGCACCCGCCCGTGCAGACAAGCGCGACAACGCCCGAGTCACCGCCGAATCGCAGCGCAACGCCGCGATTCTCGAACTGCTGTATGCCACCGGCATCCGTGTCGCCGAACTGGTGTCGATGGATATCGCCGACATCGACTTCTCCAATCGCACCATCAAAGTCACCGGCAAAGGCAACAAGCAACGCGTGGTGCCGTTCGGACTACCCGCCCAGCGTGCGCTGGAGACTTGGCTGGAACAGGGGCGGCCGGTACTGGCCCGTACGGCAACGGATGCAGTCAAGTCCCGTGCTGCCAACGCCCTGTTCCTCGGCGCACGAGGCGGCCGTATCGACCAACGCATAGCCCGTGACATCGTGCACAGAGCGGCCCGAGAGGCCGGCGTGCCGGACATCAGCCCCCATGCGTTGCGTCATTCCGCCGCCACGCACATACTGGACGGCGGTGCCGATTTGAGGGAGGTGCAGGAGATGCTCGGGCATTCCTCCTTGAAAACTACACAACGCTATACGCACGTCTCCATCGAGCAGCTCAAGAACCGTTACGGACAGGCCTTTCCGCGGGCATGACCACTATGTGGACATTGGTTAACAAACTCAGCAAAGACTGAACCTAGCCGGCAAGAACCCCGGAATTTTACATGGGTGTAACAAAAAATACACTGCTTGTCTCCCAAGTGCGCAAAAATGACAGGTAATCAGCAACGGGGTTGGATTGTTCGAGACATCGTGAGATGCAAGTCTCACGGTGACGGGGAATCCAGCCCCGCTCGCATGAGGCGGGGCTGAGACGTCCTGCAACCTAATGAATAGGAGAAATCATATGAAGAAGAAAGCTCTTGCTTTCGCTGCCATGGCTTGCTCCGTGGCCATGCTGCTGAGCGCCTGCGGCGGCTCCAACAGCAACGCTGCCTCCGGTGACACCGCTGGCTCCAACATCATCACTGCGTACAACTCCGAACCGCAGAACCCGCTGATCCCGGGCAGCACCAACGAAACCGGCGGCGGCAAGCCGGTCGACCTGCTGTTCTCCCGTCTGGTCTCCTTCGACAAGGACGGCAAGGCTTCCAACGAAGTGGCCGAGTCCATCACCCCGAACGATGACGCCACCCAGTACACCATCAAGATCAAGTCTGGCTGGAAGTTCACCGACGGCACTCCGGTGACCGCTGAGTCCTTCACCAAGGCCTGGTCCTACGTGGCCAACGCCAAGAACGCCCAGAAGTGCTCCTCCTTCTTCTCCGCCATCGCCGGCTATGACGATCTGCAGAAGGATGGCCTCAAGGGTGACGAGCAGCTCTCCGGCCTCAAGGTCGTGGACGACACCACCTTCACCGTCGACCTGAACCAGTCCGACTCCGTGTTCCCGATTAAGGTCGGCTACTCGGCCTTCGCCCCGCTGCCGGAATCCTTCTACAAGGATCCGAAGGCCTTCGGCGAGAAGCCTGTCTCCAATGGCCCGTACAAGCTGGACCACTGGGATCACAACAAGGAAATCGCCCTCGTCAAGAACCCTGACTATAAGGGTAACGAGCAGCCCAAGAACGACGGCGTGACCTTCAAGGTCTACACCGACGACTCCGCCGCTTACCGTGACATTCAGGCCGGCAACCTCGACGTGATGGAATCCGTCCCGGCTGCCTTCACCAAGACCTTCAAGACCGACAAGAAGGTCCAGGCTTACTCCGAGGCCGGCTCCGTCATCCAGACCTTCACCATCCCGTCCTCCCTTGACCACTTCAAGAACGACGAGGAAGGCCAGCTGCGTCGTCAGGCCATCTCCATGGCCATCAACCGTGACCAGCTCATCGACAAGGTGCTCAACGGCAACGCCACCGCCGCCACCGAGTTCACCTCCCCGAAGACCCCGGGCTACTCCGACTCCCTCAAGGGTGCCGACAACCTGAAGTTCAACGCCTCCAAGGCCAAGGAACTGTGGGCCAAGGCTGACGCCATCTCCAAGTACGACGGCCAGCTCACCTTCTCCTACAACGCCGATGGTGGTGCCAAGCCGCTCTACGATGCTATCGTGAACCAGCTCAAGAACAACTTGGGCATCGACGCGGCCACCAACCCGATCCCGACCTTCCAGGAATTCCGTGACGCGGTCACCAACCGTCAGATGAAGGGCGCCTTCCGTACCGGCTGGCAGCCTGACTACCCGTTCGCCGAGAACTACCTGTGGCAGCTGTACTCCACCGCTGCTGCTGATGGCAACGGCTCCAACGATGGTGACTACAAGAACCCGGCCTTCGATGACCTGTGCAAGCAGGCTGCTGCCGCTTCCAGCACTGATGACGCCAACAAGCTGTACCAGCAGGCTGAGGAAATCCTCCTCAACGACCTTCCGGCCATCCCGCTGTACTACTCCAACGCCTCCGGTGTGGCTTCCCTCAACGTGAAGTCCGGCTACGCCTTCGATTGGCAGAACCTCCCGACCTACACCGAGATGTCCAAGAAGTGAGTCTGACTCACTGAACGGATACCGTTAGGTAGTTCGGAAATAAAGGGCGAGGATCGCAAGATCCCCGCCCTTTTTGTTGTGTGAGGGGTGCTTGCTCACGCCATCGGGAACCAAGTTAAAGTATCCACTATCCGACCGCAACCATGGACATATCCACCAACATTGCCCAATCTCAAACCTTGCGTTAACGCAAATTTACATATCACAGTCCGGGCATGCGGTAAACTGTCGGAGTATTTATCGACCGGCGGGGGCGTACTATACCCTTTCTGGCCGGTCTAGGAAATAAGGAGCAACCGTATGGGTAAGTATCTTCTGCGACGCATTCTGCAGATGATTCCCGTGGTTCTCGGTACGACTCTTCTGGTATATGCCCTTGTATTCGCCCTGCCGGGCGACCCTGTCAAGGCCATGTTCGGAGACAAGCCCGTCAATGAGGCCGTCGCAGCCCAGATCCGCGCAGAATACCATCTCGACCAGCCGTTCATCGTTCAGTACTTTATCTACCTGAAGAATGCACTGACCCTGAACTTCGGCGATACCTTCGCCGGCCAGCCCGTTCTCGACGAAATCACCCGCGCCTTCCCGGTCACCATCAGGCTCGGCTTGATGGCGTTCGTGTTCGAGGCGATTTTCGGTGTCGTCTTCGGCATTATCTCGGGCCTCAAGAAGGGCAAGTGGTACGACACCGTCATCCTGATCGTCTCTCTGCTGCTTATTTCCGTGCCGACCTTCGTCACCGGCTTCGTCATGCAATATGTCTTTGGTATTCAGTGGGCGATATTGCCGGTGACGGCAGGCGCCGACCCCGGCTTCCTTGATCTGCTCATGCCGGCCATGGTGCTCGGTTCGGTGTCGATGGCCTATATCATCCGACTGACCCGCTCCGAAATCTCCTCCAACATCGCCGAGGATTACGTGCGCACCGCACGCGCCAAGGGCATGTCGAACGGTCAGGTCATGCTGCGCCACGTGTTACGTAACTCCCTGATTCCAGTCGTCACTTACCTCGGCCAGGACATCGGCGCCCTGATGGGTGGTGCCATGATCACCGAGCAGATCTTCAACATCCACGGCATCGGCTTCCTCACCTACCAGTCCATTCTGAAGGGCGAGGCAAACCTGGTGGTGTCCATCGTCACGTTGCTCATGCTGATTTTCGTAGTGTGCAACCTCGTTGTCGACATGCTGTACGCGGCCCTCGATCCGCGTATCCGTTACGCGTGATAGGGAGGAGTGAGTCACATGGCAAACGAAACCACTGAAAACGAGCTCAACGAGACCGGCGAGCCAGGAACCGAATACTTCATGGAAACCCTGCCCGGTCAGGACCGTTACGTAGCTCCTCTCGACGAGACCCCGTTGCAGGACGTCGATTCCGTCGACGAATCCGCACCGGCCACCAGCATGTGGGCCGACGCATGGCGAACCCTGCGCCGCAATCCGCTGTTCATCATCTCCGGGCTGCTGATCCTCTTCATCATCGTGGTGGCCATCGCCCCCGGTCTGTTCACCAAGCAGGATCCGAACGCCTGCGATCTGGGCAACTCCTTGAGCCCCGCCTCCGCTGGACACCCCTTCGGCTACGACCTGCAGGGCTGCGACGTGTACACCCGCGTGGTCTACGGCACCCGTACCTCACTGTCCGTCGGCGTGCTCTCCACGCTACTAGTCGTGATTGTCGGTACCCTGATCGGTGCCGTCGCCGGCTTCTTCGGCGGTTGGGTCGACGCGGTGCTGAGCCGTATCACCGACATCTTCTTCGCCCTGCCTATGCTGCTCGGCGCCATCGTGGTGCTCCAGATGTTCAAGACCTCCAAGTCCATCTGGAAGATCGTGCTGGTGTTGACGCTCTTCGGCTGGGTCGGCGTATGCCGTATCGCCCGAAGCGCCGTGCTGGAATCGAAGAACCTCGAATTCAACACCGCCTCCACGGCCCTCGGCTCCACGCCTGCCAGGAATCTGTTCCGCCATATCCTGCCGAACTCCTTGGCCCCGATCATCGTCATCGCCACCACTTCGCTGGCCTCCTACATCGTGGCCGAAGCAACCCTAAGCTTCCTTGGCGTCGGTCTGCCGACCACCACGGTGAGCTGGGGTGGCGATATCTCCAGCGCACAGACCAACCTGCAGACCGATCCGATGGTGCTGTTCTACCCGTCCGCCGCACTGGCCATCACCGTGCTTGCGTTCATCATGATGGGCGACGCCGTCAAGGACGCCCTCGACCCGAAGAGCCGTACGGCCTGAGTGAGGGGAGTGGAGAATCATTATGACTGACAACACCAACGCCAAGATGCTGGCTATGCAGAAAGAGCATGGTCCGCTGCTCGAGGTCAAGGATCTGGCCATCGACTTCACCACTGACACCGGCAAGCCGGTGCATGCGGTGCGCGACGCCAACTTCACCGTCTACCCCGGCCAGTGGGTGGCCATCGTGGGCGAATCCGGCTCCGGCAAATCCACCTCCGCCATGGCTGTGCTGGGCCTGCTGCCCGGCACCGGTCACGTGGTCAACGGCTCCATCAAGCTTGACGGCGAGGAAATCGCCGGCGCCAAGCAGAGCGAGTTCGACAAGCTGCGCGGCACCAGGATGGGCCTCGTGCCGCAGGACCCGATGAGCAACCTCAACCCGGTGTGGCGCATCGGCACCCAGGTCAAGGAAGCACTGAAGGCCAACAACATGGACGTGGACCATGAGAAGCGCTCCGCCCTCGCCAAGGCCCTGGCCGGCGACGAGGTCGAAGTCAAGGGCAACGACGACGAGACCTTCCTCGGTGCCAAGGAACTGCCCGAGCTCATGACCGAGGCCAAGAAGGCTTTGACCGAAGCCGGCGTGTCCGGCGAGGCCTTCGACAAGGCCGTCGCCCGCTTCACCAACGAATGGGTTCCGGGCTCCGAAACCCGTTGGCGCGTGGCCGACGACCTCATCAAGGCCGGCGTGGCCGACGATCAGGCCTGGTACCTCGCCAAGAAGTACGTCATCGGCTCCACAATGGATGACCGTATCGCGGGTCTGCTGTCCGAGGCCGGTCTGCCCGACGCCGCTACCCGTGCCCGTCAGTTCCCGCACGAGTTCTCCGGTGGTATGCGCCAGCGTGCGCTCATCGCCATCGGTCTGGCCTGCCGCCCTGACCTGCTGATCGCCGACGAGCCGACCTCCGCCCTCGACGTGACCGTGCAGAAGCGCATCCTCGACCACCTGCACATGCTCACCGACTCGTTGGGCACCGCCGTGCTGTTCATCACCCACGATCTGGGCCTTGCTGCCGAGCGCGCCCAGCACATTGTCGTGATGTACAAGGGTCAGGTCGTCGAATCCGGACCGTCCCTGGAAGTGCTCCAGCACCCGCAGCACCCGTACACCAAGCGACTCGTGGCCGCCGCCCCGTCGCTGGCCTCCCAGCGCATCATCTCCGCCAAGGAGCGCGGTGAGAACGCGGACGCCCTGCTCGATCACCACATCGCCGGCGAAAGCACGCTTGAGAAGAGCGAGCACATCATCACCGTCGACCACTTGACCAAGGAATTCAAGCTGCCCCGCAAGAAGGAGATGTTCAAGGCCGTCGACGACGTGTCCTTCTCCGTCAAGCGCGGCACCACCCTGGCCATCGTGGGCGAATCCGGTTCCGGCAAGTCCACCGTGGCGAACATGGTTCTTCACCTCCTGAAGCCCACTTCCGGCAAGGTGTTCTACGAAGGCCGCGACACCTCCACGTTCAAGGCCAAGGATCTGCTCGGTTTCCGCCGCCACGTTCAGCCGGTGTTCCAGAACCCCTACGGTTCGCTCGACCCGATGTACTCCATCTTCCGTTCCATCGAGGAGCCGCTGCGCATCCACAAGATCGGCGATTCCAAGTGGCGAGCCAACCGTGTCAAGGAACTGCTGGACATGGTCGAGATGCCGGCTTCCGTGATGGGCCGTTACCCGAACGAGCTTTCCGGCGGCCAGCGTCAGCGTATCGCCATCGCACGAGCCATGGCTCTGGACCCGGACGTCATCGTGTGCGATGAGGCCGTGTCCGCTTTGGACGTGCTGGTGCAGGACCAGGTGTTGCGCCTGCTCAACGATCTGCAGGCCGAAAAGGGCCTGAGCTACCTGTTCATCACCCACGATCTGGCCGTGGTTCGTCAGATCGCCGACGAGGTTGTGGTGATGCAGCACGGCAAGCTCGTGGAGCATGCCACCACCGACGAGGTCTTCGACCACCCGCAGAAGCAGTACACCCGAGACCTGCTCGACGCCATCCCCGGCGGCAAGCTCCAACTCGGTCTGGACTGATAATCTGCGTTTGAGCGCATTGTATTGGGTTCTTTCCATCCGTGGAAAGAACCCAATATTCGTATGCGCAGGTTTGCATGATGGTTCGCGTGGGACGAAAGGCAAAAATTGGTGTTTTCCCGATGTTGTCCCACAAATTGTGGGACAACATCAACATCAATCGATGGACATGAGTGTTGTCCCACAGCAGATTTCTCACGAAGCCCGGAATTACGCCATTCTTAGTGTGGTCGATAATTACTCATGCTGTGGGGTGTGGGACGGCCCGCGAAAATCGTCGATTTTCGGATGTTGTCCCACGGAATACGTCATACCTCGTATGTGATCGTGAGTGGGGCGTGATCGGACCAGCGTTTGTCATACGTGGGAGCCTTGTCGATGACGAATCCGCGTGCGGTCTCCGCCAACTCGGGCGTGGCGAACTGGTAGTCGATTCTCCAGCCGACATTGTTGTCGAAAGCGCGCCCTCGCTGGCTCCACCAGGTGTATGGCCCCTGAATGTCGCCGGCCAACGAACGCATCACATCCACGAACTCGTATTCGTCCAGCCATTTGTCCACGTAGGCACGTTCTTCGGGCAGAAATCCGGCGTGCTTCTCATTGGCCTTGGCGTTCTTGATATCAAGCGGCGTGTGCGCGATGTTGAAATCGCCGCAGAGCACGGCCTGTTTGCCGCCATGCGCAGCCTCGTCCCGCAACGCGCCCATGCGCTTCAGCATGGTGTCCAGAAAACGGTACTTCTGTTCCATTTTGGTCGGATCGTCAGTGTTGCCAGCATGCACATATACGGATGCCACGGTGATCGCGTAGCCCTCAGGCGTTTTGACATCGGTTTCGATCCAACGCCCCGAATCCACATCCTCGCTCAGACCTGGCAGCCCATATCGCTTGTCAAGCACTTCCAAGTCAGTGAGCAGTCCGACTCCCGCGCGGCCTTTCACCCGGCAGACCTCGTTCATGGCATGGAGGTTGGCCGGTGCCTCGATTTTGCCGGCGGTGGCGTATTCGAAACCAAATTCATCGAAAATAGAATCGACATCGTCCTGAGGCGCGCGAACCTCCTGTATGCACCAGACATCCGGCGCATGCTTGCCGGCCCAATCCTCGATGCCCTTGCGCTTGGCCGCACGAATGCCGTTGACGTTAGACGTGGTAATGGTGATGGTCATGCGGCCATACTATTTTGGCCTCCCTACGAATCGAACCGGACATCGGCGGCCGCGATGCTCAGCTTTCTCTAAGCCTGAGTGCTAGTGTTAGCAAGGTTGCAACCGTTACATGAAACGAGGAATTATGGGACTGTTCGGATTCGGCAAGAAGAAGAGCAAGAAGGAAGCCGAGCCGGCCGTTGAGCCTGTCGATGAGGACAAGGTGGCCGCCGAGGCCGCAAACGCCGCAGCAAAGGCGGAAAGCGCTGAAACCGTATTGGCGGAACCATCCAGCGAATACCAGGGCCGCGGAGAAGAGCGAGGCCCGTGGGACGTCAACGATGAGGACGTGCCCGATTATGACGATTATCTGGATCTCGGCGCCTACTACCTGCCCTTCCTCCAGGGCATCCAGCTGCGCATCAAGGCCAACCGCGCCATCCAGCAAGTGCTTGGCTCCACCATCACCTTCGGCTCCTCCAGCCTGGAGATCGAAGCCTTTGCCGCACCCAAGACCCTGGGACTGTGGGATGACGTTCGCGGTGACCTGCTTGAAGCCAACAAGGCCGCTTCTGAAGTGGACGGTGTGTTCGGCACCGAACTGAAGCTGCCGGTCAATGTCAAGGGCGGCAAAACCGTGAACACGCGCATCGTTGGTGTGGACGGCCCGCGCTGGATGCTGCGTGGCATCTTCTCCGGCAAGGCTGCTATCGATCCGGACAGCCCGGAGACCGAGGCGCTGAACAAGTTCTTCGCCGACATCGTCGTCGAGCGTGGCGAGGAGCCTTTGGCGCCGCGCGATCTGATCCCGATGCATCCGCCGGTCGCCCCCGCTGAGCGTAAGGCCGCCAAGGCCGCGGCCGAAGCCGGCGAGGCGAACGGCAAGGAACACTTCAAGGACATTCCGGACAACAAGCCGAAGGGTCCGCTGAGCCAGGACCAGCAGACCGAAGTGAAGACCACGCTGTCTCGCGGCCCGATGTTCTCCGAAGTTCGCTGATTTATAGGAAGAGACTTGGCAGACAACAAACGCACCGGCCTGTCCGCTCTAGCCGACGCCGGCAATGAAGGCGAGGATTTCTCCGTCATCGACGCCATCGGTGGCCCGCGTGGCGTCATCGAATCCATGCTGCCCGGCGTGGTGTTCGTCGTACTGTTCGTGGCCACGAGCAATCTGAATCTCACCATTGCGGTTTCGGCCGTGCTGGCGGTATTGCAGGTTATTGTGCGACTGATTCAGCGCCAGTCGGTAATGGGCGCGGTCTCTGGTCTGGTGGCGGTAGGCATCTGCCTGATTTGGGCATGGCAGACTCATGAGGCCCGCAATTACTACATCTTCGGATTCATTACCAATGCCGGCTATGCCGCGTTGCTTGCCGTGTCGCTGATTGCGCGCGTGCCCGGACTGGGTTTGGTCGTCGAATTCATCCGTAGCCTGCCCACCGAGCATTTCAAGGCATGGTTCCATGACTGGATGGACGACAAGGCCCTGAAACGCGCCTATATGATTGTCACCGGCCTGTGGGTCGGTCTGTTCCTGCTGCGGCTGGTGGTGCAGGTGCCGCTGTATCTGACCAACCATGTAGCTGCACTCGGCGTGACCCGCCTGCTCATGGGCATTCCGTTCTGGGCATTGGCGATTTGGGTGAGTTACCTCATTATTGCCACGCCGATGCACCGGCATAAGGTCGCGGCTAAGAAGATACAGACTGAAGTCGCTGTTGATGCCGAACTCGAACCGAGCGCAACCGGAAAGGACGATGATGCAAGCTGAAGTTCGTATCGAACGATACGCCGACCAAGGCCGCTGCGTGGCCCATATCGACGGTCGTGTGGTGTTCGTCCGCTTCGCCTTGCCCGACGAACTCGTGCGAGTCGAACTTGACGAGCCCCACGACCGGGACGACCGGTTCTGGACCGGCGAAGTCGTCGAGGTTCTCGAGCCGTCCGAAGACCGAATCACCCCGGCATGGCCACTTGCCGGTCCCTTGGCGATGGGCGGGGGAGTGGGCGGCGCGGATCTCGTGCACGTCTCTTTGCCCGGCCAGCTCAAGTGGAAGGCCATCACCGTCTCCGAACAGATGAGCCGACTCGGCCATATCGACGTGGCCGTTCCCATCGAGCGCATGCCCGGCGACAAGGCAGCCGGCGGCCTCAATTGGCGTACCCGCATCGAAATGATTGCCGACGACAACGGCATGCCATCCATGCGCCGGCGCGGCACACACAACCGCGTGGCCATCGACACCATGCCGCTTGCCACGCGCACGCTGCTGGACGTCGCCAAGCGCGAACACGTGTGGGAGGGCGGCTTTGAACCCGGCTCCCAGATTCGTCTTTCCGTGCCCGAACCGCGCGGCGAGATCGTCGATACCGCGGCAGCAGACGACAATTACGCCGTACTTGTGGACGGCGAACTGCGCGCCGGCTCCCAGCTGCTCACCGAACAGGTGACCATCAACGGCACGACCTTCGACTATCAGGTTGACGCCAACGGTTTCTGGCAAGTGCATCGCCAAGCGCCGATCGCCCTCGGTACGCACGTGATCAACCTGGTCAACGGGCAGCTGCAGTCAGCGGCGGACGCCGTAATCTGGGATTTGTATTCCGGTTCCGGCCTGTTCACCCTGCCGCTGGCCACAATGACCGGTGAACGCACCCGCATGCTCAGCGTTGAAGGCGCGCGTGTGGCCGTCAAGAACGCCCAGCGCAATCTGCGCGCCATGAACCTGAACGACGTGGACGCCCGCGCGGGTGACGTCTCGCGCACGCTGGACCATGTGCCGGCGCATCTGGCCAAGCCGAATGTCGTAGTGCTTGATCCGCCGCGTGCCGGTGCTCGTGCCAAGGTCTGCCGCCAGATTGCCGCGGCCGGCGCATCCAGCGTGGTCTACATCGCCTGTGATCCCACCAGCCTCGCACGCGACACCGCGACACTCATCGGCGAAGGCTACGAGCTCAAAGACATCCGTGCCTTCGATATCTACCCGATGACCCACCATGTTGAGACGGTGGCCCTGTTTACCCGCTGACAGGTGAGCATATGACACGACGAATTCTCGGATTGCTGGCCTGCATGGCGGCTGTGTTGTCCCTGGCCGCCTGCACGCCGGCCGGTAGGGCGGTCGGCGATACCCAAGACAGCATGCCGGAAGTCGCCCACGATTCCACACATCCCACGGATGTCACAGTCGGCTTTGTGGGGTCGACTGACACCGCCGCAGACGAGTTCGTCATCAATGCGCTGTCTGATGACAAACTCAATGTCTACTATGCCTCGCTCGAAACATCCGCAAGCTCGGCAAACGCAACTGATGGTGTATCCGGTGAAACCGAATCTTCTGACGCCGGCACTACCAGCGAAAACGGTGCCGATAGTATGGATGCTCATACTGGCGTCGACAAGAATGCGGTCACCGCACAGCAGGGTGTTGCCGATTTCGTAGCTCGCGCGGTCAAAATCGTGGTTATCAGCGGCATCGACGTTACCGACGCCAACCGGGAGAGCTGGAACCAGACGTTGACCAATGCGCGTGAAGCCGGTATTCCAGTCGCTCTCATTGATCCAAAGCATGCGCCCGAAGATGAACTGCTGTACGCCGTCATCCTTCACCTCAACACCAACAGTGCCGATTCTGGCGACACTGCCGATACCAAGCCAATGACTATTACTGACGCCGTGCTCACCATCACGCGCGACGAACCCCACGAACGCGAGATCAAAGTCACCGTTTCCTGAGCCGAATCAGGCCCTTGAAGCTGAGAAAGCACCCTGAATCATCCCTGAGCCTTAGCGGATTGCGAAACAAGACGCGGTAGGCTGGAGAATATGAGTGCAACAACAGCCGTGGAAATGCCTGAGATCGGAGCGACCGGTCTTACCCCCAAAGAAGTGGTGCAGCGTATCGAAAGTGGCCAATCGAATGCGGTGAAAACATCCACCTCGCGTTCGGTTCAAGATATCGTGCGAGCCAACGTGTTCACGCTGTTCAACGGCATCATCTTCGCCGCGATGGTACTGGTGCTGATCACCGGTTCCTGGAGGGACGCGGTGTTCGGTTTCGTCATCATCATCAACACGGGCATCGGCATCGTCACCGAACTCAGGGCCAAGCGCACGCTGGACAGGCTTTCCATCCTTGTGGCCTCCGAATTCCTCGTGCATCGTGACGGCAGGGACGTGGAGGTGCCCCACAACGAGATCGTGCTCGACGACCTGCTGTGGATCCGTGCCGGCGAACAGGTGCCGGCCGACGGGCAGATCATCCAGACCTGGGGACTGGAGCTTGACGAGTCCATGCTCACCGGCGAATCGCGTACCGTGCGCCACAAGGTGGGGGAGCAGGTGTATTCCGGTGCCACCGCGGTCTCCGGCATGGCATTGGTCAAGGTCAATGCGGTCGGCAGCCATTCCTACGCCGCCACGCTCACCGCGCAGGCCAAGGTATACAAGAAAACCGTGTCCGACCTGAACAAGGGCATCAACACGATTCTGAAATTCATGACCTTCCTCGTGGTACCGCTGTGCATTCTGCTGATTCTTTCGCAGATTCATACGGTCGGCGGTTGGGGCACGGCACTCTCCACCGGCGAATGGCGGCAAGCCGTGGTTTCCGCGGTCGCCGGCGTAGTAGGCATGATTCCCGAAGGCTTGGTGCTGCTGACTTCGCTGAACTTCGCGGTGGCCGCCATGCGTCTCGCCCGTCACAATACGCTGGTGCAGGAGCTTGAATCCGTGGAGACACTGGCTCGCGTGGACGCGCTGAACCTCGATAAAACCGGCACGATCACCGATGGCGGTATCGCCTTCAACCGGCTCGTGATGCTCGATTCCGCCAATGCGGCTGCGGAACAGGCAGCCACGCAGGCCCTCTACGACTGCTGCAACGAAGAGCAGCCCAACGGCACCGGCCAAGCCGTACTCGCCGGGCTCAAGGCCCAAGGATATGGGGCAGGTGCGGTTGAGTCTCGTGTCCCGTTCTCTTCGGCGCGCAAATGGAGTGCGGTGCGTAAATCCGGCGAGACCTGGTACATGGGAGCGCCGGAGGTGATTATTTCTGCGCTTGAGGGTGACTATTCGTCGGTGTTGCAGCGGGTTAACGAGTATGCCAATGACGGCAACCGTGTGTTGCTGGTTGCGCGGTCTACAGCTCCCCTCTCCGAGGGGAGCTGTCGCCAAAAGCGACTGAGGGGAGCAGTTGAGGGAGCCAATGTCTCGGACGGCCGGCAACTGGATGTGCAGGCTGAGCCGGTGGCGTTGGTGTTGTGCTCTGAGAAGATTCGCGAGGACGCCGAGCGGACGCTCGCTTGGTTCCGTGAGCAGGGTGTGCGCTGTCGTGTGATTTCCGGTGACAATCCAGTGACCGTGGGTGCCATCGCCCGCAGAGTGAAACTGACAGGCGACCATGAGCCGGTGGCGATGGACGCGCGCGAACTGCCCGAGGACGTGAACGAACTGGCCCGCGTGCTCGAAAACGTCGATGTGCTCGGCCGCGTGCTGCCTGACCAGAAGAAGGCCATCGTGCAGGCGTTGCACACGCAGAACCACGTGGTTGCCATGACCGGCGACGGCGTCAACGACGCGCTCGCCATCAAGGAGGCGGACCTCGGCATCGCCATGGGCAATGCGGCGCCCGCCACCAAGGCCGTGGCCCAGGTGGTGCTGGTGGATTCGAAGTTCTCGCACCTGCCGGACGTCGTGGCGCGGGGCCGTCAGGTCATGGCCAATATGGAGCGCGTGGCCAGCCTGTTCCTCGTCAAAACCGTGTACTCCGCGCTGATCTCGCTCGGCGTAGTGCTGACGCAAATCCCATACCCATACCTGCCGCGCCATATCACGTATATCGGCGCTCTCACCATCGGCATGCCCGCGTTCATTCTGGCGCTCGCGCCGAACACGCGCCGCTATATTCCGGGATTCCTCAAGCGCGTGGTCACGTTCGCGCTGCCGGGCGGCATCGCCACCGCGCTGTCGGTGCTGCTGGCCGCTTGGGTGCTGCCGCCGGTCATGGGCTGGAACGTGACCGGCGATGCCGCGGACCTGTCCGCCCTGCGCGCCACCAGCGCCATCATCCTGTTCGCGATGGGCGTGTTCGTGCTGGCCCGCGTGGCCAGACCACTCAACGGTTGGCGTGGCGTGCTGGTGGCGGTGTTCGCGGCGGCGGGCGTAATCGGCGCGTTCGTCCCGTTCGTGGCGAACTTCTTCGCCCTGATTCTGCCGACCGGCGCCACGATGGTGGCCACGCTGATCGCGTTGGCCGGTTCCGCGCTGATCTTCGCGCTGTGCCTGTGGCTGGCGCCGCTCGTGCGCGGACTGACGGGCAAGCTCTCGCGTCGGCATTGAGACGGCGGCGCGATTGTCTCATACTTCAAGCCGACACGCCAGAGCCTCGGTAACGTGCCCGTACCATGTGTAGCGGATAATCAGCGGCATCATAAGCCGATTCATGATTTCGGAGGAAGCATGTCCTTACGCGACGACCAGCTGGCTACCCTCAAGGCAGCCGGCAAGGACTTCGATTACTACAACATCGCCAATCTCGACGGCATCGATCATCTGCCGTACTCGCTGAAGGTACTGGTCGAGAATCTGGTGCGCAACATCGACGGTGCCAACATCACCGACGAGCACGTCAAGACCCTGCTCGACTGGGATCCGAACGCCGAACCCAGCCACGAAATCCAGTTCACGCCGTCCCGCGTGATCATGCAGGACTTCACCGGCGTGCCCTGCATCGTGGACCTCGCCACCATGCGTGACGCGGTCAAGGACCTCGGCGGCGACCCGGAGGTCATCAACCCGCAGGTCCAGTCCGACATGGTCATCGACCACTCCGTGCAGATCGACAAGTACGGCATCGCCGACGCGGTCCAGCAAAACATGGACATCGAGTACCAGCGCAACGGCGAACGCTACCAGTTCCTGCGCTGGGGTCAGCAGGCATTCAAGAACTTCCGCGTGGTGCCGCCGGGAACCGGCATTATCCACCAGGTCAACATCGAATACTTGGCCAAGGTGGTCATGAGCAAGGCCGAGGCCAACGGCAACGCGCTCGCCTACCTCGACTCCTGCGTGGGCACCGACTCGCACACCACCACCGAAAACGGTCTGGGCGTGCTCGGCTGGGGCGTCGGCGGCATCGAGGCCGAGGCCGCCATGCTCGGCCAGCCGATCTCCATGCTCGTGCCGCGCGTGGTCGGCTTCAAGCTCACCGGCTCCATCCCGGAGGGCGTTACCGCCACCGATGTGGTCCTGACCATCACCGACATGCTCCGCAAGCACGGCGTGGTCGGTAAGTTCGTGGAATTCTACGGCGAAGGCATCGCCTCCGTGCCGCTGGCCAACCGCGCCACCATCGGCAACATGGGCCCCGAGTTCGGCTCCACCTGCGGCATCTTCCCGATTGACAATGTCACGCTCGACTACCTGCGCCTGACCGGCCGCTCCGAAGAGCAGGTCGCGTTGGTCGAAGCCTACGCCAAGGCCAACAAGCTGTGGGGCGACGCTTCCGACCCGGATTACGTGGAACCGCAGTACTCCGAATACGAGGAACTCGACCTCGGTACCGTGGTGCCGTCCATCGCTGGCCCGAAGCGCCCGCAGGACCGCATTCTGCTGTCCGAAGCCAAGAGCATGTTCGAGAAGACCGCCCCCGCCTACGAGACCGAGAAGACCGTCAAGGATCCGGTGGCCGTGTCCACCGACTTCCGTGGCGATTTCGACATCGAAAACGGCGACGTGGCCATCGCCTCGATCACCTCATGCACCAACACCTCCAACCCGTCCGTGATGATCGCCGCCGGCCTGATCGCCCGCAACGCACATGCCAAGGGCCTTAAGCCCAAGCCCTGGGTCAAGACCTCGCTGGCTCCCGGCTCGCAGGTCGTGGCCGACTACCTCAAGGCCGCGGGGCTGCAGGACGACCTCGATGCACTCGGCTACCAGCTCGTCGGCTTCGGCTGCGCCACCTGCATCGGCAACTCCGGCCCGCTGCTGCCCGAGATTTCCGAGGCGATCAACGCCAACGACCTGACCGTCACCGCCGTGCTTTCCGGCAACCGCAACTTCGAAGGCCGCATCAGCCCGGACGTCAAGATGAACTACCTGGTCTCCCCGCCGCTGGTCATCGCCTACGCGCTCGCCGGCACGATGGACTTCGACTTCGAGACCCAGCCGCTCGGCACCGACGCGGACGGCAACGACGTGTACTTGAAGGACATCTGGCCCACCAATGCCGAGGTCGCCGCCGTGGTCGACGGCAGCGTGAGCCGCGAGATGTTCCTCAAGGACTACGCCTCCGTGTTCGACGGCGACCACCGCTGGAAGGGCCTCGACGTGCCGGAAGGCGAGCTGTTCGCGTGGAACGACAAGTCCACCTATGTGCGCAAGCAGACCTTCTTCGACGGCATGAAGGCCACGCCGGACCCGGTCGCCGATATCCACGGCGCCCGTGTGCTGGCCCTCCTGGGCGACTCGGTCACCACCGACCACATCTCCCCGGCAGGCGCGTTCAAGGCCTCCAGCCCGGCCGGCAAGTATCTGACCGAGCGCGGCGTGGAGCCGAAGAACTTCAACTCTTACGGTTCTCGCCGAGGCAACCACGAGATCATGGTGCGCGGCACGTTCGGCAACATCCGTCTGCGCAACCAGCTGCTCGCCTCCGTGGGCGAGGAGGTGACGCCTGGCGGCTTCACCTACGACTTCCTCGCCAAGAAGCCGACCACGATCTTCGAAGCCTCCCGCGACTACATCGACAACAAGGTGCCGCTCGTGGTGCTCGCCGGCAAGGAATACGGCACCGGCTCCTCGCGCGACTGGGCCGCCAAGGGCACGGTGATGCTCGGCGTCAAGGCCGTGATCACCGAAAGCTTCGAGCGCATCCACCGCTCCAACCTGATCGGCATGGGCGTGCTGCCGCTGCAGTTCCCGGCAGGCGAATCCTATGAGTCCCTGGGCCTCAACGGCACCGAGACCTACGATATCGCCGGCGTCGAGAAGCTTAACGAGGGCGTGACCCCCAAGACGGTCCACGTCACCGCCACCCACGAGGACGGCTCCAAGACCGAGTTCGACGCGGTGGTCCGCATCGACACGCCCGGTGAGGCCGACTACTACCGTAACGGCGGCATCCTCCAGTACGTGCTGCGCAACCTCATGAAGTAACCACCTTCTTGGCTCCCCTCTCTTGAGGGGAGCTGTCAGCGAAGCTGACTGAGGAGAGCAAGGCCGGTATCCGCCAACGGATACCGGCCTTTTCCACGCATGCCAAAATGCTATACTGTATAGCATCTTCGAAATGGAGGTTGCCATGACCATGGTCCAAATGAACGTTCGCATTGATGCGAAACTGAAGAACGAGGTCGAAGAAGTCCTCAAGGGCAAAGGCGTATCGGTGAGTGACGTAATCCGGTCGCTGTGGTTGTACATCGCCGACCGCAAGGAAGTGCCGGCATTGGAAACGACCGCCGAAGAGCAAGCCCGCGAGGAGGAAAAGCAGCGCAAGCTGAAACTGATTCGAGAAGGTGCCGGATACGTACACAAGGAACTGGTCAAGGCCGGACTGATCTCAGAAGACACCGACCTCATGGAAGGCCTTACCTACAAGCAGTTCCGCGACAAAATGTACGACGAGCAACTTGATGCGTATTACAACATGAAGAGGGCCGATTGATGACCGACGTTTCCATGCAGCGTATTTTGCTCGATACCAACGTACTGTTGGACTATTTGCTCCATCGCGATGATCACGCCAAGATGGCGGAAGCGGTTATGGAACTTGGCGCGAAGAACAACATTACGTTGTTGTGCGCGTCATTGTCGCTGAAGGATATCGCATACCTATCATCATCGGCGATTCGTAGGGAATTCAAACCGAATGAATCGGAAGTGGAGAATTTCACTCGCGGCTTTCTGTCGTCACGGGTGCCATGGCGTTGTATCGAGCAGGTGAAGGAGATGTGTGACATCGTCGCTGTCGATGAGTCGACATGTGATAAGGCTTTTTCCCTGCAAAAACGGCATCGGGATTTTGAAGATGATCTGATCATCGTTGCCGCGCAACAATCCGGTGCCAACTGTGTGGTCACATCGGATGCCGAATTAATCAGTCATTTTCCCGAATATTGCAAAACACCGGCTGAAATCGTGGCGGCGCTGGAATAAATGAGCGTGTGGCTCCCCTCACGGAGGGGGAGCCACCAATGACGTGCCGGCTTACTGTAGCCTACTGCGCCTGCAGACGGAACTGCTTCCAGATGTCACTGAGCTTCTGGCCGTTACGCGTGCGCTTCCACACGTCCAGACCGCCGCCGCGACGTCCTCCGGCGGCGGCACGGGCCGCGGCGGTCGGAGTCGGATATTCGGAGCCGTCATCCAGACGGAGACGACCGTTTTCGGTGACCGTGGCAAACCAGCGCTCGCCCTTGCGCGGCCGCTCCCACACCAGACGTTCGCCCGGCACCAGAAGACCCGCGTCAATCACCTGCCGGATCGTGACGCGCCGCGAACTATGAGACGGCCGTGGAGAAGTCTTCGACAACTCATCGACATTCTGCTTGGTCAGATCGCGGGCGTCCTTGTCATACCGGATGCCCCAGTATTCCACGATGAGTCGGACCGCCTCTTCCTGCCGCGCTTCCAGCAATGCGGGTGTGCAGTCAGCGAAATCCTTCAACTGATTGGTCAGCGGGAAACGACGCGAATCCGCGCGCAGCAGCATGCGGTCGCGACGTGCCGGATATTCACTCAACCTGTCCAACTGATCCTCAGGGCCCTGCACCAGCGCCATATTGCCGAGTCGGTACATCCAGAAATCATGCTGATCCTGCGGCCAGTCCGCAAACGATTTCGACCGTTCGATATCCAACGGCATAATCGGCAGCGCACTGAACCGGCGTGGTCGATCCAACTGCATGCCGGCCTTCTGCTCGTTGGCGCGAATCAGCAGCAGACGGACCAAATCGCCGTCACCCTGCATCTCGCCATGCAAACGGACCAATGCGCCTTCACGGTCGCCGTCCGAGACATGCAACCCGTTCACGCGCTGGACCAAATAGCCCTTGTCAAGATCACGGATGGCGGCGTTCGCATAACCGCGCCGCTCCAACGCTCCAGTGCGATTCAGCGTGCGGATGCCGGTCACCTGTTCCAATGCGGTCAGAATTTCCAGCAGCCGACGCTCGTCATGGGCACCCAACGATTCCAGCGTGGCCGTGGTTCTGGCGATACGCGAGGCACGAACCACAAACGGCGACAAATCGGCGTCGCCCAGCCCGCGATACGAATTGACCAACGCCCACATGGCCACGGGCTTCCACTCGTGGCTGCGGTAATCATCCAATCCCTCAAGCCGGCTACGCACCTCGGCGGGCAGTACGGTATCGCTGGGGCGTGCGATGATCCGCCACGCCATCGCGTAGGGTGCCAGCACCTGGTTGATGAACGTGGGCACCGTGCCTTTGTCGATGTACGGTTGCAGCACGTCGGCCAGGAAATCCTCGATGAGCTTGTCGGTGGCCGGCTTGTGCGTGAGCACGAGATGCAGATAGGCGAAGAATTCCTCACAGTCATGCGGATCGTCGCCAATCGGGTCAATGATGTCATCCCAACGGGCGGCGTACACGTCAAGTTCGGCGGTCGACAGGCCGGCCGTGGCGCGCGCCTTGAACACGTCGGACGAGGTGAGCGGCAGGCCGCGCATGTTCATCACGTCGAAGATGCGATGCGCGCCGTCGAGATCGTCGGTGGTCACGATGACCAGCGTCACCTCGTTGACCAGATACTGCGCGAATTGCTGGCGTTCGGCATCCGACCAATTGGAAATCTCGTCGTACGTCTTACGGATGTTGGCTACGATATTGCGTTGCGCTGCGGTCGCCAGATCATCGTCGTTCATATCGAACACGGATTCGAGATTGTCTTCCTGCACGTGTTCGCGGAAGAACGCTGCGTCGCGCTCGCGCAACGTGAGGCGAGGCTCGGTGACGATGCCGCGCAGCTTGTCGCCGGGCTCCACCAGCAGCGCATCGAGTTGGCGCATGAGGTCCGGGTCGCGCTCCAGATCGCGCAACACGGCGATGATGATCGACAGGGATACCAGCCGCTGCTGCCCGTCGATTACGTCGTAACGGTTATCGCCCTCGCGCACCAGAATTAGCGAGCCGAGGAAGTACGGAGTACCGGGCGACTTGCAGGCGTCATCCAAGTCGCTTACCAGTTGCAGGATGTTCTCGGTCTTCCAGATGTAGGCCCGCTGGAATGAGGGGATCGTGAACCGGAAATCCGGGGTGAACACTTTCCCGAGTGGTAGTTCCTTCGCACTGATTGCCATGTCAGCCCCTTCGTCGCCGGCCTGTGGACGGTATGCCGGCATACCAACTTGTGCTCAAGCCTACCAGTGTTTGCCCGACGGCGGGCACATCACGCCGGCTCGGGCACCGACCCCTCATACAAGTAGAACGAAGACGGGTTTTCTCCCGGCACGGATGCGGGCAGTGACTGCTCGCACACCTGCGTCAGGCCGCGATGCACATAGAACCCGACATCGCATGTGGTGTCCGTGAACAGGAAGTAGTCGCGCACGCCGGCCAGGCGGAACGCGTCCATCAGCGTCTCGAACATGCGCCGGCCCAGCCCGTGGCCGCGCGCCGCCGGGTCAAGTACGAACAGCACCACTTCCGCCGCATAGTCATGCCCGGCGCTCGCGGCCTGGGCGCGCAGCCGTTTGTCGATGCCGAGAATGCCCAGAATCTCGCCGGCGGCCTTGATTCCGCCCTTCGCGAACACGAGCCGCGCCAGCGCGTTCCACGAGTTGATCCGATGCGAGTTGAGCGGGCTCCGATGGTCCAGCGCATCGACGCGCCCCACGATCAGGGCGACCGGCTGGCCGTCCAGTTCGGCGACGAACGCGTTGGTGGTGCGCGCCAGACAGTTCTCCCAGTCCGCTTCGGCCGCCAGCAGACCGGTCCGCTCATCGAATTCGGCATACCAGGTGCGGCGCACCAGGTCGATCAGCGCCGGATAGTCATCCCTACGTAATGTTCGAATAATCGCTTCACTCATATTCCCATTATGACTGATACGGCTCAACAACCGGACGACTTACAGCCGCGCCGGCAGATCGGCCCGCTCCACCAGCCGCGCCATCTGCACGCGGCCCATGTCGAGCTTGTTCGCCGCGGAAGAAAGATGCGCCTTCGCCGTACGCTCCGAAATGAACATGCGGGAGGCGATTTCGGCGTTCGTATAGCCCTCGGCCGCCAGCATCACGGCCTCGCGCTCGCGGTCGGGCAGCGCGTCGAGCAGGGCGCGCGCCTCATCGCGGCGCGAACGCGGCCGCGTGACGCTCAGATCGTCGATCAGCTGTTTCTGACTGGCCGTGTTGAACTGCGGCGCGCCCTCGCATACCCCGATGATGCGGCGGATGATATCGTCCGCCGCATCGGTTTTCGACACGAACCCCTCGGCGCCCGCCTCCACCGCGCGTTCCACGGTGCCGGACGGACTCAACGAGGTCAGGATCAGCACGTGCGGCGCGGGGGAGAGCGAGCGCAGCAGACGGGTCGCCTCGATGCCGTCCACGCCGGGCATGGCGATGTCCATCAGCACCACATCCGGCTTTTCCTCGGCAGCCCGCCTCACGCAGGTCTCGCCATCGGTGGACGTGGAGGCGACTTCGATGCGCCCGTGGGAATAATCGTTGAGGATCAGGCTCATCGCCTGGCAGATCATCGGATCGTCATCGATGACGCTGACCCGGATCGGCTTGGGCTCTAAGCCGGGGCCGCTTCCGATTGGACCGCCGCGTTCGGGCTTTCCACCAGACACACTATTCCCGTTCTTCTCACTCACGCTAGCCATCTTAGCTGCGCCAAGGCAGTTGCACGTCGACATGGAACAGGTGCCTATCGTCCATCCCATACCGGCATTGCCCGTTGACCGAGTGCACGCGCGCTGCCAAACCAGGCAGTCCGGCCCCATGGGCCCGCTGCGTCTCGGTCGCATCCGTGGCGATCGGATTGCTGATATGAATGTGTACGCCCGCCTGCGGCGTGGCGGAGACCTCCAGCGACACCGGTTCTCCGGGCGCATGCCGGCGCGCGTTCGTCAATCCTTCCTGAATCGCTCGGTAGGCCACCTTGCCGATCGTCTCGTCCAGCACGCTCAGCTGCTGGATATCGATCCAGGTGTTGAGCGACGTGCCCGAGTTGCGCGTGTCCGCAATCAGCGCGTCCAGCGATTCGCGGGTCAGCGACGTGTCGTCGGACGGGGCGAGCTGCTCCCATGCCTGGCGCGGATTGCGCAGCATGTCGATGATCGAGTGGGCCTCGTCCAATGCCCCGGCCGACTGCCGACGGATGTCCTCGGCCTTATCCGCCAACGATTGCGCTTCGGGGGAGTCGCCGAGCTTGGCCGCCTCCGCCTTGAGCGCGCTGGCGTTCAGGGCCATCAGGGACAGGGAATGCGCGAGGGTGTCGTGCGCTTCGGCTGCGATGGCGTCGGCGAGCTGCTGGTTGGTCAGGTCGGTCTGCAGGGTCGCGGCATGCGTGGTGGCCGCGCTGGCCACCGCATTCGCCGTGCGCAGGCGGGCGCGCGAACGGATATGCAGGCCGATGAGCGTAGCGATGGTCACGAACACCAGTGAGGCCACCGTGGCGGTGATGATGACGGTCGGCTCCTCCACCAGCATCACCATCGGGGAGCCTGAATCGCCGCCGGTATGCGGTTGAGCGAAAATCAGATGCCAAATCGAGGCTTTGGGCTGTTGCAGGGCGTCGCGGAGCTGGGAGATGAGCGTCACGATGGTGCCGCCAACCGTGGCGCGGATGGTCGTGTTCCGGTTTGAACGACGGGCGAGCAATGAGGTCATCGCCATCAGTGCGATGAGCGAGTCATACGGGAACACGACCACCAGCGCGCAGGCGATCCAGAACGTCGCCTCCGGGTATTCGCTGCGGGCCAAGAGCAGGAACCCTGCCGGGAATGCCAGCAAGGTGCAGAGGACCATCAGCGTGTATCCTGCGGAATCCTGCGCAAAATTCTGGGCGAAGAACGAGGTTTGCGCCATGCACATGAAACTGGCCAATGGCACCATAACGACCGAACACCATACGCGCGTAGTCACGGGCACCTCGTCCGTATCCGGTGTAGGAACCGGGGACCCCGTGCCGGGCATAGGGCGAGCGTCAGGCCGTGAGCCGGGTCGGAAACCGGGGTATGGCCCGGCGGCGCGTTGTGGGTTCGTCATGCTTTCCACTGTATGACCTGCATCCGGCCCCCGCCACTGGACATGCGGGCACCGTTATCACCTCCGTATTGCCCGAACAGGCAACGAACAATGACCGTTCGTCCACTAACGTCGCTGTTTCGCGGCCGGTAGCGTCGTGCTCACATCCCTATTTCGGGGAAGATACGAGAAGGAGCGCATCATGTCCAACCACAACATCGCCCCGCAGCCGGTTCCCTCATCCCCACAGCAGTACCAGCCACAACAGCCTCAGTCTCAGCCGCCGCAACCGCAACATCTGCATACCACCATCTGCGGCATCGCGGCCGTGGTGTTTGGCGCGTTGGGTTTGGTGCTGAGTTTTATTCCCATCGTCAACAATATCGCCGCAATCCTTGGCTTCATCGGCGTCATACTGGCGATTATCGCCATAGTGGGCACCTTCCGGGGCAAGAAACGCGGCAAGGTGCTGTCCATTGTGGCGGCGGTGCTGTCGGTGTTGGCCATTGTGATCACGCTGGCCATGCAGTCCGCTGCCAGCAAGGCCATTGACGATTCCATTAAGGAGTCCAAGGGCATCGACACGTCACAATCCTCATCATCAAAGTCCGCGGGCAAATCGTCTGATGCCTCCAAGAGCAAGGCATCCGAGCAGAAAGCGCAGGGCGAGCAGGATTTGGAAGGTGATATCGAAGGTGCCCACGTGAAAATAGTCTCCGCCGTGAAAAGCGTCAACGACTATAACGGCAAGCCCACCGCTCTGGTGACTTATGAATGGACGAACAACACGTCCAAGAACAACTCGTTCGCCACTTTGGCTCACCCGAACGTGTTCCAGAACGGCACCGAACTGGAGACGGCAGTATACTTCGATCAGCCTGAAGGCTATGACGCGAATTCGTATTTGGCCCAAGCACAGCCCGGGACCGCGGCAACGGTGACGCTGGGCTATGTGCTGCAAGACGATTCGCCGATTACGGTGGATGTCACTGCGTTCCTATCAACGGATCAAGACACCAAGGTGACGCATACCTTCACGTTGCAGTGAATCGCGCGGCGGTCCAAGCTGCGATCGAATGTCAATCGAATCTCAAGTGCATGCCACGCGCATGGCGGAAACGCCCGTTACGCTTTGAGATGAGCAGAACGAGCCGATCGATCATATTCATGGAATGTTCAGCTTTGTTCCTCTAAGATTGGTACTGGAACAAACGCTAAAGGAGCGATTATGACATTCGGTCAGCAGCCCCAGAACAACGGGCAATACAACCCGCAATACAACACGCCTGATTACAACGCCGCCCAACAGTCTGGATATGGCCAGCAATACGCACAGTCCGGTTACGGCCAGAACTACTATGCCCAGCCGCAGGGCGCTCCCACCTACCAATACGTGCCGCAGGGTACTGGTGCCGGTGCGGGTGCGGCCACCATCAACACGACGATGACCTACAACTATGAGGAAGCCCGCCGAGTCTCAGTGACCAAGGTGTACGGCGAGATGACCATCGGCATCCTCGTCACCGCCGTGGTCGCCGTGCTCGGCCAGATCACTGGAGCCTACTACAGCTTCCTCATGGCCACCGGCATGGTGGGCCTCATCGGCCTGTGCGTGGTGCAGATTGCCCTGGCCGTGGTGCTCGGCATGCGCGTCACCAAGATGAAGTCGGCCACCGCGCGCGTCATGTTCTATGTGTACGCCGCATTGATGGGCTTCACCTTGAGCTCGATCTTCATGGTCTACGACCTCGGCTCGATCGGCGTGGCACTCGGTGTCACCGCCGCGTTCTTCTTTGCGCTGACCATGTTCGGCATGACTACCAAGTTCAACATGCTCAAGGCCGGCCCGATCCTGATGATCGGCCTGATTGTGCTCATCATCTCGCAGATCGTGCTCGCCTTCGTGCAGGTCGACGGCATGACCAAGATCGTCTGCGCCATCGGCCTGATCCTGTTCGCCGGCATGACCATCTACGACGCGCAGTCCACGCGCGCGCTGCTGACCGAATACGAGGCCCAGAGCCCGGAAATGGTCAAGAAGATCTCCATCCTGTGCGCCCTGAACCTGTACCTCGACTTCGTGAACATGTTCCTGTACATCCTGCAGCTGCTCGGCAACAGGGACTAGCCTCGACAGCCGATTGGCGAGCGGCATGTAGCCTGCCCGTCAAACGTCACAGCCCGACCACATTGTGGCCGGGCTTTTTCATGTCTGTCACATTCGCACGTTAGGCTGGCTCCCCGTGAAAAGACAAGAACTCGTAGGCATGCTGAGCCTGTTGTTGACCGCGCTGATCTGGGGTTTTGCGTTCGTGGCGCAGGTCCAGGGCATGGATTCGATGTCGCCGATGTTCTTCAACGCCGCGCGCTTCACGCTGGGAGCACTGTCTTTGGTGCCGATTCTGCTGTGGATGCGTGGCCGGGGGAGCGCGGATAAGGGCGATACAGCCGGGGCCGATGTCGTTGGGACCGAGGCATCCGTGGCCGTCTCCACAGATGCCGCATCGAACGGTGCATCCGACGTCGTTACCATCACCGGTGCCAAGCTGAATGCGAACAAGCCCGATTCGGCCGTGGCGCGATTGCTCGCCAACCCGGTGGTCATTTCCGTGATCTGCGGCATCGTGCTGTTCACCGCCAGCACCCTGCAGCAGTATGGCATTCTGTACGGCAAATCGGCCGGCCGTGCGGGATTCCTGACCGCCATGTACATCGTGATGGTGCCGTTGCTGGCCTTCGTGTTCCTGCGCCGGCGCATCGGCATGCTGGTGTTCGTGGCCGTGGCGCTGTCCATCGCCGGCTTCTATCTGCTGTGCATCACCGATGGTTTCGGTTCGATCGGCCTGGCGGATATCCTGCTCGTGTTCACGGCCGTGCTGTTCGCCGTGCATATTCTGGTGATCGATACTTTGGGCGGCACCGTGGACGCCATCAAGCTTTCATTCGGCCAGTTCTGCACCACCGCCGTGCTGAGCTGGGCGGGTTCGCTGATCGAAGGCTCGGTCGACTGGGCCGGCGCTGCTCATTCCTGGATTCCGATTCTGTACGCCGGCATCGGCTCGGTGGGCATCGCGTACACCTTGCAGGTGGTCGGCCAGCAATGGGTGCCACCGACGCGAGCCAGCCTGCTGATGAGCCTCGAATCGTTCTTCTCGGCGGTAGGCGGTGCGTTGCTTCTCGGTGAAGTGATGACCCCGCGCGGCTACCTCGGCTGCGCCCTCATCTTCCTCGGCACCCTACTGGCCCAAGCGCCGGCCAGGCTGCCGAAGTGGCCGCAACGGTGAATGAATCGGCCGCAGGCCGATTCCATAGCACCTCAGTCCGAGGTCTTAGGCGCTTCGCCCACTTGCGGCGCGCCGTTGATGTCGCGGTGGATGTTCTGCATCTGTACCTCGATGTTCTGCAATGAGCGCGCGCAGTCGAGCAGCGTCTGGGAATGCTCGGCGAGCTTGTTGTCCGGCAAATCGGTCTTGTAGCGCAGCGCATGCTCCAGCGACGCCCAATAATCCATGGCGATGGTGCGGAACTGCACCTCCACCGGCGTGTAATGCGCGCCCGAGGAGAGGAACACGGGCACCGCGTAGATTACGTGCAATGAACGATACCCGTTCTGTTTCGGGTTCTTGATGTAATCCTTGACGCGCAGCACCTGAATATCGGACTGCGACGACAGATAGTTGGACACGGAATACACGTCGTCGCGGTAATTACAGATCACGCGGATGCCGGCCACATCGAACAGATTGTCCTTAATCGAATTGACGCCGATCGGCAGACCCTTGCGCTCCAGTTTGCCGATGATCGAGCTCACCGACTTCAGACGGCGTTCCATATGATGTATCGGGTCATGGCTGAACCGCACCTGGAACTCGTCGTCGAGAATCTCCAGTTTGGTGCTGATCTCGTACATCGCGCCTTCATACACCTGCATGAGGTCAACGAATTCAACGACCTGTTCGGGAGTGAAGGTGCCTCCCGGAAGATCCAACGCTTTGAGACGGGCTTGCAGATCGGAGGTTTTGAGTCGGCTATGTCGGTCAAGTATCACGTCCACCAATATACTCGGCGGATTCCAGCCAATCTGGACGTTCGCGGGGAATCTTTCCAAGAACCCATAATTTGACATCGTGACAACCAATGGCATACGTGACCGGAGCATGACGAACCCCGTCGATAGAATCGGTCGTTATGAATGAAGACATGATGACCGAGGCGGAGCGCGCCTCGATTGCAGCCGATGGAACCGATGGTTTGCTGGGGAAACGCGGCAAGGGCGTGTTCCATATCCATACGCTCGGCTGCCAGATGAACGTGCACGATTCCGAGCGCATCGCCGGCGTGCTGGAGGCCAATGGCTACGTGCCTGCAACCGAGGACCAGATCAATGACAATGACCTCGATTTGCTGGTGCTCAATACCTGTGCGGTACGCGAGAACGCAGCCGAACGCATGTATGGCACCATTGGCCGATTCAATCGCGTCAAACTGGTTCGGCCGAACCTGCAGATCGCCGTTGGCGGCTGCATGGCCCAGCTTGACCGCAAGAAGATCGCGGATACTGCGCCATGGGTTTCCGCGGTGTTCGGTACCAAGAACATCGAAGATCTGCCCAAGCTGTTGGATCAGAATCGTGCGACCGGCAAGGCGCAGGTCCAGGTCACTGAACAATTGCGGCAGTTCCCGAGCCAGCTTCCCGCCGCCCGCGCCTCCCGCATCAGCTCGTGGGTGGCGATTTCCGTGGGCTGCAATAACACCTGCACGTTCTGTATTGTGCCCACCACGCGAGGCAAGGAAAAGGACCGCCGCCCCGGTGACATTCTTGATGAGATTCGCCAATGTGTGGCCGATGGTGCCAAGGAGGTTACGCTTCTCGGCCAGAACGTGAATTCGTTCGGTTATGGTATTGGCGATCGATACGCTTTCAGCAAGCTGTTGCGCGCCTGCGGCACCATCGACGGTCTCGAACGCGTGCGCTTCACCTCGCCGCACCCGGCCGCCTTCACCGACGACGTCATCGCCGCGATGGCCGAAACGCCGAACATCATGCACCAGCTGCACTTCCCGCTGCAGTCCGGCTCCGACCGCATCCTGCGCGCGATGCGCCGCTCCTACCGCTCCGCCAAGTTCCTCGACATACTGGGCCGCATCCGCGCCGCCATGCCCGACGCGCAGATCTCCACCGACATCATCGTCGGCTTCCCCGGCGAAACCGAAGAGGACTTCCAGCAGACCATGGACGTGGTGCGCCAGGCGCGCTTCTCCTCGGCGTTCACGTTCATCTACTCGCCACGCCCCGGCACGCCGGCCGCCGCAATGGAACAGATTCCGCGCGACGTGGTGCAGGACCGGTTCGACCGTCTGGTGGCGTTGCAGGAGCAGATCACCGAAGAGAACCTCGCCACATTCGAGGGCCGCGACGTCGAAGTGATGATCACCGGCAAACTCGGCAAGAAGGACACCGACACCCACCGTGTCACCGGCCGCGAGAAAACCGGCGTGCTGGTGCACATCGGCGTGCCTGAAGGCGAACCGGTACCTGAAATCGGCGATTTCGTCACGGCCACCGTCACACACGCCGGCCGCCATAATCTGCTTGCCGACCCCGACGTGGCCGCCGGCCAGACCTATTCCGTGCGGCACTGAGGGGGCGTATATGACGCAACGAGTCGTCTCCATCGTCGGTCCCACCGCGTCCGGCAAGACGGGGTTGGGCATCGCCATCGCCCGGCGTCTGGCCGAAGCGGGGGAGCGGGCCGAAATCGTGAACGCGGACGCCTACCAGATGTACCGTGGCATGGATATCGGCACCGCCAAACCCACCGCCGAGGAACAGGCGGCCGTGCCGCACCATCTCATCGACATCATCGACCCCGAAGACACGATGAGCGTGGCCCGATTCCAGCAGCTTGCGCGCGAGACCATCGCCGACCTGCAATCACGTGGCATCCGGCCGATTCTCGTCGGCGGCTCCGGCTTGTACGCCAGAGCGGCCATCGATGACATCACCTTCCCCGGCACCGATCCCGACGTGCGCACACGTCTTGAGGAACGCGAGAAAACCGAGGGTGCCGGTGCTTTGTTCGACGAGTTGCGGGCCAAAGACCCCGAGGCCGCCGCGCGCATGGACCCACGCAATCCACGCCGCACCATCCGTGCGCTGGAGGTCATCGAGCTTACCGGCAAACCGTATTCGGCCAGTCTGCCGCGCTACCGGTACGTGATTCCGTCCGTGCAGATCGGACTCGACCTGGACCGCCCGGATTTGGACCATCGCATCGATTTGCGCACCAAGCAGATGTATGACGATGGGTTCATCGAAGAAGTCGAACGGTTGCGCCCGCATCTGGGTGCCACCGCCGTACGTGCGCTCGGCTATCAGCAGATCATCGACCTGCTGGACGGCATCTGGGATGTGAACGACGCCTTCGCGGACATCGCACAGAAAACCAAGCGACTCGCCCGCAAACAGATGGGATGGTTCGGCCGTGACCCGCGCATCCACTGGCTGCAGGCCCTGAACCCGAAACTGGTCGACAACGCGATGGCCATTATCGCGCACGCCGACGCCGGCGACTACGACCCGATCGACGCCCGAGCCGACGAATACACCCAGCATCATCTGGGCGATATCACGGCGTAGGAATCAGCCAAAGGCCGATGCAATCACCCGCAATCAGTGTGCAGGCCCCTGATTCCAGCCGGCGATCAAGAACACACGCGTCGGATTCGCCGGGCGTAGTATCGCGTCGAACATCGTCTCCAGTGCAGACGTGTCGCCCCGATATGCCGAGTGCTTGGCGGAGCGATACTCCTCGCGCGTCACTGAGCCCCAGTCGAGATCCCAGCCGGCGTCATGCGCCAAGCGTGAACCGAATATACGCAGCACCATCGCATTGCCGCCACGGAACGGATGCAGATAACCGAGCTCATCATAAATAGAAGCGAACGCGTGAACGAACACGTCGCGATCCAACGCATGCAGGTTGCGCTTGTCCGCCAACTCCATCGCGATGTTGTGCGCGCCGGTCTCAATGAGCCCAGCCGGGAAGAACGCCTCAGGATTCGCGGCTCGAGCCCGGTCGTTCGTCACCTCGCGTGTGGTGTTTGAGGTACGCAACTTGCCCGCATCCTCAAACACGCCTTCGAACAGCCCCTTATGAATGGCGGTCAGCTCATCCAAGTCGCCAGACGGATTCCATCGACGTTCCGCCAACAACACGGTACGTGCGAACACCGCATCCGCCCGATCCGTGGCATGATCATCCAGACTGCCGGCAGCCAGACGATCCTTTCCGGCAGGGTCGGCGGCGGCGCGCAGACGCATGGCAGTCTGTTCGTCCGCCACGTCGATGAGATGGGTCACGGGCTTCAAGCCGCGTTCGTAGGCAGCCGCGGCGCGCATCGTTGCCTCGCCCGGCGTCATCGCTTCCAGTGCGCAGTTCTTGAGTGCAAATGCGACTGCGCTCGCACGCTCTGCGGGTGTCATGCAACCCATGATAAGGCATATTCGCGCCCCAGCGGGGAATCGACTCAGACGAACGCGGCGAATCGGCTGTCGGGATTCGTCAATCGACCATATCGTCACGGTGTCGTCACCAACCATGCACCCCCGTACTAGTAGAATCAGACCCGATATGGCACGAACAGCATCCTCCAACAGCACCAAACCCCGTAAATCCAAAGACAACGGGTCTACCCATGATGGCGAAACCAAGGTCCAGCCCGAGCTTGACCTCGAACCTGAGCCGTTGTGGAAGAAGATCCTGCTCGCGATTCCGCGCGCGTTCGGCTCCGGCGTACGCGCCGTCACCGGCGTCGGCGAATACGATCCAGCCTACCGTCGTGATGGTTTGTGCTTCCTGCTGCTCGTGCTCGCCGTACTGTTCTGCGCGTCCGAATGGTTCCGCGTCAGCGGTCCATTCGGCCAGCTGCTTCACGCCATCGCGGCCGGTGTGCTTGGTCTGATGAGCGTCGTGCTGCCGGTGTTGCTCGCCGCCGTGGCCTTCCGACTCATGCGCAATTCCGGTAAAGGGTCCAATAACCCGCGTGTGGTCACCGGTTGGGTGCTGCTCATGTGGTCGATTTGTTCGATCATCGACGTGGCGATCGCCGCCGACCACACCGGATTCGACATCACGATTCTGCAATCCGCCGGCGGCCTGTTCGGCTTCTTCCTCGGCTCACCGCTCGCCTGGGGCCTTTCCAACGTGTTCGCCATCATCATTTTCGTGGTCGTCGGCCTGTTCTCCTTGCTGATGATTACCGGCACCCACGTCACCGATTTGCCGGAGGATGCGCGCAAAATCGCCGCTAAAATCCAACGCAAACCGTATGTGCCGATGGGCCAGGAGACGGATGGGAGCGCCAGCCAGTTCCCCAACGAGGTCCGTGTGGGAGATACCACTCTCGCCTTTGCCGACGGTGTTCCCTCGCATGACGGCGACGATGACGGAAGCGACAACGATCAGGCCGGCGATGCACGGCCCAGCCTGTTCGCACGACTGTTCGGCCGCAAATCCAAGACCGAAGACGACAAAACTCTTGACAAGTATGCTGCCGACGATCCATTCGACCGTGCCGCCAGCCAGCATGGTGCCACCGCCGAAACCCCGGTGGTCGATCCGATGACCGGCGAGATTATCGGTGCGCGAACCATTGCATCGTCTTCGTACGACGGCCGTCCGCACCTATCCAGCCCTGCGCCTGCTGCCGATGCAGATGATGGCGACGCTTCCCGAACCCGCGTCATCACCAGTGGCCAGACCGTCGCCATGCCCGGTGGGGGAGCGGTAGACGACCCGTGGGCACCCAGTGCCGCCCAGGCCGGTACTGTCGCGCTCGCAGGGGCAGCCGGTGCGATGGGAGCGGCCGGAGCCGCCGGTGCCGCGGCTGCGGCAGCCGCGACCGGAGCCTACGCGGGTGCCGATGCGGACGGCAGCGGAGTCGGCCAGGGCGTGCCCAATACGGGCGGCCAGCCGAATGCCACCGCCGGCAACGATACAGACGACGACGCCAATAGGCCGTATCAGTTGCCCGACCTGAACCTGCTGACCAAAGGCCAGCCCCATGCGATGCGCACCCCGGCCAACGATCGCGTGATCCGGGCGCTGACTTCCACCTTCGAACAGTTCAACGTGGATGCCAAAGTCGTCGGCTTCCTGCGTGGCCCCTCGGTCACCCAATATGAGGTCGAGCTTGGCCCCGGCGTCAAGGTGGAGAAAGTCACCAACCTGCAGCGCAACATCGCCTACGCGGTGGCCAGTTCGGATGTGCGTATCCTTTCACCGATTCCCGGCAAGTCCGCCATCGGCATCGAAATCCCGAACGAGGATCGCGAAATCGTGCACTTGGGCGACGTACTGCGCTCCGACAAGGCCGTGGGCGACCCGAACCCGATGCTCTCCGGCATCGGCAAGGACGTCGAAGGCCACTTCGTGACCGCCGACCTGACCAAGATGCCGCACCTGCTGGTGGCCGGTGCCACCGGTTCCGGTAAGTCGAGTTTTATCAACTCGATGCTCACTTCGATCATCATGCGTGCCACGCCCGAACAGGTGCGTCTGATCATGGTGGATCCCAAGCGCGTGGAACTGTCCGCCTACGCAGGCATCCCGCACCTGCTGACCCCGATCATCACCGATCCGAAGAAAGCCGCACAGGCCCTCGAATGGGTGGTCAAAGAGATGGATGCACGCTACTCCGACCTCGAATTCTTCGGATTCCGCCACGTCAAGGACTTCAACGAGGCCGTGCGCGCCGGCAAGGTACATGCGCCCGCCGGCTCCCAGCGCAAGGTGGCCCCCTATCCGTACATCCTCGTGGTGGTCGACGAGATGGCCGACCTTATGATGGTGGCCAAGAACGATGTGGAAAGCTCCATCCAGCGCATCACCCAGCTGGCACGAGCCGCCGGTGTGCATCTGGTGCTCGCCACCCAGCGTCCGTCCGTGGACGTGGTCACCGGTCTGATCAAGGCCAACATTCCATCCCGACTGGCGTTCGCCACCTCGTCCGCCACCGATTCGCGAGTCATTCTTGACACGGTCGGTGCCGAGACCCTGATTGGTCAGGGCGATGCGTTGTTCCTGCCGATGGGTTCCGCCAAGCCGATTCGTGTGCAGGGCTCGTGGGTGTCCGAATCCGAGATTCGCAAGGCCGTGGAGTTCGTGCGCACCCAGCGCAAGCCGAAATACCGCGAAGACATCGAACAGATGGCCAAGGAAGCCGAAAAGAAAGACAGCATGGAGCCCGACGAGGAGATCGGCGACGACATGGACGTGCTGCTGCAGGCCGCCGAACTCGTGGTCACCAGCCAATTCGGCTCCACCTCGATGCTGCAGCGCAAGCTCAGGGTCGGCTTCGCCAAGGCCGGCCGACTCATGGACCTGCTCGAATCGCGTGGCGTGGTCGGGCCGTCCGAAGGCTCGAAGGCCCGCGAAGTGCTCGTCCAGCCGCAGGACCTGCCGCAGGTGCTCGCCTTCATCCGAGGCGAAACCAGCTCGCTCGAAGCCACCGCCCCGCAACAGCCCGAACTCGGCGAATAATTCACCCATCGACCTTCCTCTGATGAGGGAGGTGCCCCGAAGGGGCGGAGAGAGAAGCGCGGCCACGCGGCCATCAGCACGCAACCTGATTCCCGAATAATGGCAGTCAATATCCAGCCAATACTCACTCAAGGTAGAAGTGTGGGGGTAACGTGAACACTATGGATGAGAACACAATGGACAAGCAGTCATCGCCCAAATCATCGCTGTCCGACGGATGGAACGCGCCGCCGAACCTGGTCACCTACTCGCGCATCGTACTCGTGGTGTTTTTCCTGACACTCGACATTCTCGCCGGTGCCTGGGGTGAGAACAACCTGACCATGCGCTGGGTCGCCGCGGTGCTGTTCATCATCGCCGCGTCCACCGATAAAATCGACGGTTGGATGGCCCGCAAATACAATCAGGTCACCGAAATGGGCAAGCTCATGGATCCGATCGCGGACAAGCTGCTCACTTGCGGCGCAATGATTGTATGCTCCGCGTTCGGCGAGCTCGGCTGGTGGGTAACCATCCTGTTCCTGATTCGCGAAATTGGTATCACCGTTATGCGTTTCTTCGTCATGGAGCGTCCGGGCGGCAAAGTCATCGCCGCCGCATGGCCCGGCAAGCTCAAGACCGTATTCCAGTGCGTGGGTCTGTCCATGCTGCTGCTGCCGTTCTGGTCTCTGGGTAACGGACAAGCCACGCCGTTCTGGATGACCGCTTACTACTTCCTGACCTACGCCATCATCTACGTGGCATTGGTCCTGTGCCTCTACTCGGGTGCCGTGTACCTGTACAACACGTTCGTCGCCCCGAAGCGGAAGTGACGGATATTCCAATGCGGGAATTGTGCGACAGTCTCGCGGCCGGCATCCTCAAGATTTGCGAGGCGAACAATACGAAAATCGCCTGCGCTGAATCCCTGACCGGTGGCCTGCTTGCCGATGCGTTCGTGCGTATTCCCGGCGCCTCCAACGTGTTGTTGGGCTCCGCTGTCACTTACGACATCAATGCCAAGGCCTCGATCCTGCACGTGGACAAGGCCCTATTGGATCGAGAAGGTGCCGTACACCCCGAAGTCGCCCGGCAGATGGCCGTCGGTACCGCTCGCCTATACAGCCAGCCGGAATACGGCGACCGAATCATCGGCCTTTCCACCACCGGCGTGGCCGGCCCCGGTCCGGACGGTGACAAGCCGGCCGGACTGGTGTATGTGGGCCTGCGCATCCCCGCAAGCCTCACCCCGGACCATGCCGAAGTGCTCAAAGCCGTCGAACTCCATCTTGATGGCATGCGCGAAGAGATTCGTCGCCTCACCGTATTCCACGTTCTGCAAAACTTGAGTCTATTCACAGCAAGTTTTAAGGAATAAAACCGTTGGGTTGTCGTGTTGTACATAGTGGAAACACTGAACCGACCTGGGAAGGGGCGATGGCGATGGAAACGATGACCCGAGTGAACGAACAGATGGATGTGGCCGCCAAGAAGCCGATGGCTGTGCAGCCGGGTGTCGCCCGTATGCGTGAACTGACTCCGGCCCAGCGCCGTGCGGTGATGTTCGCCCAGCAGCAGGTGCTCAAGGCACAGGCCGCCAAGAAGGCCAAGGATCAGCGTCAAGCCGTTCGTGAACGTATGTGGGATGAGGATTCGCCGTCGTACAAGCCGACTGCCGCCGCCGAGCCCGTGGTGGCTGAGGAGGAGCCTCGCGAGTTTTCGCTGCGTGGTGCTATCGGTCATGTGCTGCGCGAGCTGCGCACGCGCGATCGCCGCACGTTGCGTGAAGTCTCCGAGAAGGCAGGCGTTTCGCTAGGCTACCTTTCCGAAGTCGAACGTGGACAGAAGGAAGCCAGCTCCGAACTGCTGAGCTCCATCGCCGATGCGCTCGGAGTCTCCACTTCGCGCATGCTGCGCATGGTGGCTGATTATCTCGACTCGGTCGAGGGCTGATCGGTTGGCGGTGTGAAGCCGCGTCCCGTAATCTATGTCTAGCTGTGAACCCGTATCGCTTGTGGCGATGCGGGTTTTTGCTGTCCTGCGGTTGGTGGCACACTGGCGTGTATGCGTGAACGGGAATTCTGGGAATTACTTGAAGAGGTGTTCGGTCGGACCTACGGTCGTTCGCTGTCGCGTGATCAACGGATGCCCAAACTGGCGAATATGACCGTGGTCGAGGCGCTGGACGCGGGGGAGGAGCCACGCGTGGTCTGGAATGTGCTCTGCGACCAAATGGAGGTTCCGGACTCCAAGCGTTGGGGCCACGATCATAACGCGCCGCCCATGCCCGCCGTCTGACACTGCGGGATTACGGAGTCGCTGAATCGTGAAATTGGCGATTTCGGCGTGTTGCACGCCAAATTCGAACAAATGTTCGTGTGTGTGGTTATAGTTATCCACAGTGACAAGAAGCCGCATACGTGTGCACAGGGTGCTTGCCATCTGCCATAATCCTTACCGCAGTAGGGTTTAAGGAGGCCAGGTGGCCAAGCTCGGGCAAGCTGGAACCACAATGGTTGGTTTGGATTGCCTCACATGGCATGTCCGTCATACGGTGGAGGCATCCGATTCGCACACGACTTCGACAAGGAGAAGATCATGGCACTTGAGACCAAGCCGGCCAAGGACCCGGCAGCCGAGGACAAGCACGAGCTCGATCCCAAGCGCAAGGCGGCGCTGGACACCGCGCTGGCGCAGGTCGAGAAGAGTTTTGGCAAAGGTTCCGCAATGCGACTGGGCGACCAGCCCGAGCAGAACGTCGAGGTGATTCCCACCGGTTCGTTGGCTCTCGATATGGCGCTCGGCATCGGCGGCCTACCCAAGGGCCGCATCGTGGAGATCTACGGCCCCGAATCATCCGGTAAGACCACGCTCGCATTGCATGTGGTGGCCAATGCCCAGAAGAAGGGCGGCGTGTCGGCCTACATCGATGCCGAACACGCGCTCGACCCGGCCTACGCCCGCAAGCTCGGCGTGGACACCGACTCACTCATCGTCTCCCAGCCGGATAACGGCGAGCAGGCCCTCGAAATCGCTGACATGCTGATTCGCTCCGGTGCGCTTGACGTCATCGTCATCGACTCGGTCGCCGCTTTGGTGCCGAAGGCCGAAATCGAAGGCGAAATGGGAGACAGCCATGTTGGTTTGCAGGCCCGACTCATGAGTCAGGCGCTGCGCAAGATGACCGGCGCATTGGCTCAGGCCGGCACCACCGCCATCTTCATCAACCAGCTGCGTGAGAAGATCGGCGTGTTCTTCGGCAACCCTGAAACCACCACCGGTGGTAAAGCTCTGAAGTTCTACGCCTCCGTGCGTCTCGACATCCGCCGCATCCAGACCTTGAAGAACGGCGACGAAGCGGTGGGCAACCGCACGCGCGTCAAGGTGGTCAAGAACAAGATGGCCCCGCCTTTCAAGTCCGCCGAATTCGACATGCTCTACGGTGAAGGCATTTCCCGTGAGGGCTCGGTGATCGACATGGCCCAGCAGGTTGGCGTGGTCAAGAAGTCCGGTTCGTGGTTCACCTATGAGGGTGATCAGCTCGGTCAGGGACGAGAGAAGGTCCGTCAGTTCCTTAAGGACAACCCGGCCATCACCGAGGAGATTGAGAACAAGGTCAAGGCCGAGTTCGGTCTGATCGGTTCCGCCGATCAGTTCGCGGAAGATGGCGAAGCCGCAGCAGCGGCCGCCGTCAGCGAGGCTGCTGCGGCCGACGTGGCCAAGGACAGCAAGGCCGCAGCGGCGCCTGCTGCCAAAACGACCCGTGCCAAGGCCGGCACAGCTAAGGCCTGAACATGATTAGTGCCGAAGCGTTCTTGCGGCGCAATCCTGTTGCGTCGCAAGACATGCCCATTGCCGAGCAGCATGTTCAGTCGAAACCGTCGGGACGTTTTTCTCGACGGGGGAGAGACGCTGCCGTTGTCGAAGATCCCAATGATTTGGACGCTTGCCGCGAGGCTGCATTGCGTTTGCTGGACGCGGCCCCGCGTGCATCCGGTGCGTTACGCGAACGATTGCTTGCCAAAGGGTACGGCGAGGCGATCGTGGACGAGGTCATCGAACGGCTGATTCGCGTGCAACTGATTGACGACAGCGCTTATGCCGAATCGGCCGTACGCTATTGTGCCGGTCGCATGATGGGCCGTCGTGGTACGGTCATGGAACTTGCTCGCAAAGGTGTGGACCGCAAGCTGGCTGAACAGGTGTGTGACGAAGCTGAGCAAAATGGCATCTTTGAAGATGCCGCATGGGAATTGGGCCGCCAAATAGCCCGCAAAACCCATGGCCTCGATCGTCGGGTCCGTCAGCGTCGGCTTTGGTCCGCCGGCGGCCGCAAAGGCCACAGCCCCGAAACCCTCCGTCGAGTCGCCGCCGAATTGTTGGTGTAGCCAAGAAAAAAATGAGACCTCTTATACCCCGGGTTCTGTCGTGCCGTGCGCGAACGCACGGCACGGATGGCCATCCATCTCGACCTGACGTTACCGCCAGGCTCTAGCAGCCTACCCGATGACACGGGCGAGCAGCCCTTACCGCCATCTGCTTGGCCTTGCTCCCGATGAGGCTTGCCATGCGACCTACTGTTACCAGAGGCCCGGTGGTCTCTTACACCGCCGTTTCACCCTTACCCGTCGAGGACGGGCGGTCTGTTCTCTGTTGCGCTATCTCTCAGGTCACCCTGGGCGGACGTTATCCGCCATCGTGCTCTATGGAGCCCGGAAGTTCCTCAGCCGATCCCAATGAAGATCACGGCCGCGGCCATCAAGAGGTCTCAAGCTTGCAATTATACATAAGGTGCGGAAAAGGCGGCATCCCGCCCTGCGGTGAGGCCATGCCGTTGCCCGGTTATCCTGTTTTCTCCATGGTTGGGCATAGTTGGGCGATTCGTGAACGACGCGCCGAATATCGGATGGGGCGTGTCGGGCGTGTTGTGGCGTGTCGTATGGAGACGAATCAAATCTGTAAGAGCTTGGTATGTGCGAGAAAGAGCAAGAAAACGCTGCCTATCCATTGCGGTATTTACCATGACGAACAAACGAGCCAGCCTGATAAACCGGTATCAAATCTTCTTATAGGAGACTGCTGCCAAAGCCCCAGTATATACATCGTTTCATTGCAGAGAAAAGCCCGGGAATAAACATATATTCTCTGGGCGAGTTTCCGGCCGTTCACCCATTGTTCGTCTACAATGAAACATACCCGGTCGGTGATGATGCCGTTCGGAACACATATAGCGGGTTACACCGCTTGAGTTAGAGGAGGTCAACATGGAAATCGTCGTTACCGGACGCCACACGCAGGTCAAGCAAAGGTTCCGTGATGTGGTCGAGACCAAGATGAATCGTGTGACCGCTATCGCCCCGGATGCTCAGCGCGCGCAGATCGTGCTGACCCATGAGGGCAACCCGCGTCAGGCCGATACCGCCAAGCGCGTGGAAATCACCGTTATCGCCGGACGTACCGTGGTGCGTGCGGAGGCTTCCAGCACCGATGAATTCAGCGCGCTGGACATGGCGCTGGATAAGTTGACGCTGCGTCTGCGTCGTACTCGTGACCGTCGCAAGGATCACCGTCGTGGTTACGCGAACCCGGTCCCGGTGGATCTGGGTGTTATCGCCCCGGAGCCCGAGCCGGAGGTGTCGGAGGAAGAGCCGAACAACAGCCCGCAGGCTGCGGTCGCCTCCGATCTTGGCCCTGGCGAATCCGTGGAGGTCCAGGTTGGGGATACGCCGATTGTCATCCGTCGCAAGCTGCACATCGCCGAGCCTATGAGCATCGACGAGGCGCTGTACGAGATGGAACTGATCGGACACGACTTCTTCCTGTTCGTGAACAAGGAGACCGGACGCCCGTCCGTCGTCTACCACCGTCACGGTTGGAGCTACGGCGTGTTCGAAATCGACACTCCGGAGAATGTCAAGAAAGCCTGAAGGTAAGGCCTGCTGACACGATCAGCTGATACCGCATGGACCGCTTCCAATATGGAGGCGGTCCATTTTTTCGTAAAAAGGTCGAAAAATTCGACTGCTGACGGTGTGAGGCGCTATCCTGATACGCGGACACCACCACTTATCAGTCAAGGGAGAACCCAGTGGTCGATATTATTGACAAAGCCCTGCGAATGGGTGAAGGCCACCAGCTCAAGAAGCTGGAGAACGTGGCCAAGGCCGTGAACGCTCTTGAGGACGAGATCTCCGCCCTCTCTGACGAGGATCTGAAGGCCCAAACCCCGAAGTTCAAGCAGGAAATCGAAAACGGCAAGAGCCTGGACGAGATCATGCCCGAGGCGTTCGCCACCGTGCGCGAGGTCTCCAAGCGCACCCTTGGCCAGCGTCACTTCGACGTGCAGCTCATGGGCGGTGCTGCCCTGCACTGGGGCAACATCGCCGAAATGAAGACCGGTGAAGGCAAGACCCTGGTCGCCACCCTGCCCACCTATCTGAACGCTCTCGAAGGCAAGGGCGTGCACGTGGTCACCGTCAACGACTACCTCGCCAGCTACCAGAGCGAGCTGATGGGCCGTATCTACCGTTTCCTCGGCATGAACGTCGGCTGCATCATCACCGAGCAGAAGCCGCCGGAGCGCCGCAAGCAGTACAACGCTGACATCACCTACGGCACCAACAACGAGTTCGGCTTCGACTACCTGCGTGACAACATGGCATGGGAGAAGGCCGACCTCGTGCAGCGCGGTCACCACTACGCCATCGTCGATGAGGTCGATTCCATCCTCATCGATGAGGCCCGTACCCCGCTTATCATCTCCGGCCCGGCCGAAGGCGACGTGACCCGCTGGTACCGTCAGTTCGCCAAGCTGGTGCTGAAGCTCACCCGCGACGAGGACTACGACGTCGACGAGAAGAAGAAGGTCGTCGGCATCCTGGACCCGGGCATCACCAAGGTCGAGGACTTCCTCGGCATCGACAACCTGTATGAGCCGGCCAACACCGCCCTGATCGGCTACCTCAACAACGCCATCAAGGCCAAGGAACTGTTCCTGCGTGACAAGGACTACGTCGTCACCCAGGGCGAGGTGCTCATCGTCGACGAGCACACCGGCCGTATCCTGCCGGGCCGCCGCTACAACGAGGGTCTGCACCAGGCCATCGAGGCCAAGGAAGGCGTGGAGGTCAAGGCCGAGAACCAGACCTTCGCCACCATCACCCTGCAGAACTACTTCCGTATGTACGACAAGCTCGCGGGCATGACCGGTACGGCCGAAACCGAGGCCGCCGAGTTCATGAACACCTACAAGCTGGGCGTGCTGCCGATCAAGACCAACAAGCCGATGATCCGCAAGGACCAGGACGACCTCATCTACCGCACCAAGAAGGAGAAGCTGGCCGCCATCGTCAAGGACGTGGCCAAGCGTCACGCCAAGGGCCAGCCGGTGCTGCTCGGTACCGCTTCCGTGGAAAGCTCCGAAGTGGTCTCCACCCTGCTCGACGTGGCCAAGATCCCTCACCAGGTCCTGAACGCCAAGCAGCATGAGAAGGAAGCCGCCGTGGTCGCCGTCGCCGGCCGCAAGGGAGCCGTCACCGTGGCCACCAACATGGCCGGCCGTGGTACCGACATCATGCTCGGCGGTAACGTCGAGTTCCTTGCCGACGCCAAGCTGAAGTCCGAGGGCTACTCTCCGGAGGACACCCCGGAAGAGTATGAGAAGCGTTGGCCGGGCACCCTGAACGAGATCAAGGCCCAGGTCAAGGACGAGCATGAGGAGGTCAAGGAGCTGGGCGGCCTGTACGTGCTCGGCACCGAGCGCCACGAGTCCCGTCGAATCGACAACCAGCTGCGCGGTCGTTCCGGCCGTCAGGGCGATCCAGGCGAGTCCCGCTTCTACCTGTCGCTGGAAGACGATCTGATGCGTCTGTTCAACACCCAGCTGGTGGCCCAGGTCATGGCCAAGGGCATGGAGGAAGGCCAGCCGATCGAGGCCAAGTCCGTGACCAAGGGCGTGCGCACCGCACAGAAGGCCGTCGAATCCCGCAACTACGAGATTCGTAAGAACGTGCTGAAGTACGACGACGTGATGAACAAGCAGCGTACCGTCATCTACTCCGAGCGTCAGGCCGTGCTCAAGGGCGAAGACATCCACAAGGACATCCTGCGTTTCATTTCCGACACCGTCGAGTCCTACATCAAGGGTGCCAACAAGGGATCCGAGAAACCGAAGGACTGGGATTGGGAGGGCCTGTTCAAGGCGCTCAACACCGTGATCCCCACCAAGGTCGACGAAGACGAGGTCAGGAAGATCGTCGGCGGCCTCAAGGGTGCGAAGGCCGTCGAGGCCGTGCGCGACCTGATCGTCGAGGACGCCAGGCAGCAGTACGGCGAAATGGAGGAGACCATCGGCGAGACCGGCTTGCGTGATCTCGAACGCCGCGTGGTGCTCGCCGTGCTCGACCGCAAGTGGCGCGAGCACCTTTACGAGATGGATTACCTCAAGGACGGCATCGGCCTGCGTGGCATGGGCCAGCGCGACCCGCTGGTCGAATACCAGCGCGAAGGCTACCAGATGTACAACTCCATGATCGAGGCCATTAAGGAGGAGACCGTCCAGCTGCTGTTCCACATCGACATCAAGCAGGTCGCCACCACCGACGAGGCCGTTGACGAGGTCGAGGAGACCGCCGAAAGCGCCGACACCATCGCCGTGGCCTCCGGCCCCGACGAGAACGGCGAATCCGTGGTCGAGGCCGCCGAGGGCGAAGTCGAGGAAGAGGACGAGGATACGGACGCCAAGCAGGCGATCGCCGAATCCGCAGCCGCCTCCGGGGCCGGCGAGTCCACGCTGCCTGTTGCCGGACCGGCTCCGATCAGCCACGCCGAAGGCAAGGTCCCGGTTTCCAAGCGTCCGAAGAGCGAAGAGCTCAAGACGCCGTGGGCCGACGGCCGCACCTTCCCTGGCACTGGCAAGAACGCCCCGTGCCCGTGCGGTTCCGGCCGCAAGTACAAGATGTGCCACGGCCAGAACGAGAAGTGACGCATCGCTAGTTAGTAACTAGCTCATGGCTCCCCACACGGGGAGCCATTTTCTATGCGGTTCATCAGCATGTATTCGTGCGGTGCCGTACGCGCGGGACGGCACGCGATTTTCGCGGATTTTGACGTCGTATCCCACACTGTTGCGGGATGGCACGAGTGTCAATCGATTGACTAGCGTGGCGTCCCGCAGTACGAATTACGGAATCGTTGAAATTCCGCCATTCTCGGTGTTATGGTGTCACGGTCCGCAAAGGGTGATGTGGGACGGCACGGCTCAAACGGCGAAAATGAGCTGCCGTCCCGCAGTTTTACGGGATAGCACAAAAAAGAGGCTTCTGCTGTTTTCGTGGGTTGTCGGGCGCGCCGCTCGTCCAACTGACGATGTGGAACCCGTCGGGCGCGCGTTCGGCGTTCGGGCACCACTCATGCACGCATGAGTCGATCCACCGGGCCCCGTCCCCGGCGACGACCCTGATGGAGGCGCGCTGTTCGGGCGTCAACGTTTGGAAGAACAGGCCGAACACGTCCCTGCCGTACCCGTCGTGCGCCCATATCGCCCGATGCCGTTCGTGGTCGACGACCACGGTGATGCACGTGTGGCCTTTGCGGTAGCCGGTCTCGTCCACGCCGATCGACGTGAGGCCGCCGAACGGAGACGGCATCGACGCTTTCAACCGTTCAGCGACCCTATGGGCGGCGTCTTCCGGCGGCGCGCCACGCGACGTGCGGAAAACCGCTTACGGTCTTCTGGTTCGCGACGCTCATCGGCCACGCGCGTTCCGATTCGAAATCGCGTGTGGACCGGCTGCCCGGCTCGGCCCACGGCACGGAAGCGACCACGACGCCGCACGCCGCCGCCCTGGTCATGCCCGCGGCACCTCCTTCCGCATCGGGAGCATCGGAGCATACCCGCACGTGGACGCACCCGGATCTCGAGCACGGGTTCGGAACGCGGCGGCGAATCCGTGATCCGCGCATCCTCTGCAACCGTGCCTTTGACGTTCGGCAATCCGGTGAATGGGCTTTTGCCCAGGCGTTCTTCGTGATTCATTTCTTTGGTCGGAAAACAGAATACGCGGGAACGCCCCTCACGCTTACGAAACCAACGGCTCGACGACGAACCGACATCCACGAAAACAGCAATAGCGCCATATTTTGCAATATGGAAGATTCAGGGCCTTGAAATGACGAACCATTACAATGAGCGGCGAACATACATCACACGGCGTAGGAAACGCCAAGGAGGGCATCATGGCCGAGATCACATGGAAGTCGATTCTCACCAAGCTGGTCGGGGGAGACCACCTTACTGCTGAGGAATCGGAGTGGTTCGTGGACGACCTGATGCAAGGTAACGCCAATCCGGCCGCCGTGGGTGCCGCGCTCGCTATGCAGCAGCAGCTGGGACTGACCGCCGACGAGGTGCGTGGTGCCGCCAAGGCCATGGTCTCCCACGCCGTGCCGCTGAACGTTTCCGGTGGGACCACCGACATCGTGGGCACCGGTGGTGACGGCTTCGCCACCGTGAACCTGTCCACCATGGGCTCCGTGGCCGCCGCTGCAGCCGGCGTGAAGATCGTCAAGCACGGCAACCGCGCTGCATCCTCGAAGTGCGGTGCCGCCGATGTGCTCGAAGACCTCGGCCTGCCGCTGGATTTGAAGCCGGAGGCCGTCGGCGAAGTGGGCGACGAGGTGGGCATCACCTTCGCGTTCGCCCGCACCTTCCACCCGGCCATGCGCTTCGTGGGCCCGATTCGTGCCGCGCTCGGCATTCCGTGCGTCTTCAACATCCTGGGACCGTTGACCAACCCCGCCAACCCGGCACACGTGGCCATCGGCTGCGCCAACCGCAAGGTGAGCCCGATCATGGCTGCCGTCTACGCCAGCCGTGGTCAGTCCGGCTTGGTCTACACTTCGCATGAGGGCATGGATGAGCTCGCCCCCACCGGCCCGGTTTCCGTCTGGGAGATTCGCGACGGCAAGGTCACCGAAACCGAGTTCGACCCGACCGTGGATCTGGGTCTCGCCAAGATTACCGTCGACCAGCTCAAGGGCGGCGTGCCGGACGTCAACGCCAACGCATTTAAGGACTTCCTGGCCGGCAAGGACATTACGTCCCGCACCACCGCGCTGCTCAACGCTGCCTCCGCCATCGTGGCTGACGGCAATCTGGTCGGCAACGGCACACTGGCCGAGCGCTTCGCCGAGGCCTACAAGCTGGCCGAGGATGCTGTCGACTCCGGCAAGGCTGAAGCCCTGTTCAACAAGTGGATCGAAACCGCCAAGTCCAAGGCGTGATATGGAATGGGTTTGCTCGAATATGTTTACCTTTCCTTCATTATCAACTATTTCGAGTTGCAGGAGTCCATCGACTTCAATTCGTGACCTATCTTGGCTCGGCCGCAATTACGGACGAGCCACGCCTGTGATACATTGGTTCGCTATCGCTCACACCTCGCCTACAAACAGCCCACTGGGCTGTTTGCTTAACGGCTCGGCCTCAGAGAGGGGAGCCAAGGACTACACAACCTACGCGAACTACACCCTCGCGCCGTCGTCGTAATAGCCACCCTGATCACCGGGGCGGTCTTTGCGGTTGAGGATTTTGGCCACCAATCCGCCCAGACCCAAAATGACGCCCAGCCCGAAGAGAATATTGAGCAGCGCGCCTAAGAGAGGAATCGCGTTCAATCCGGGAACGAATATCATCACCGTTTCGCCTGCGAGACCGATGATGAGCAACGCCGTCAGCAGTACCGTAGATGCTTTGACCGGACCAAGATCAGGGTTCGGGGGAGTGAAGCCGCCATCATCATAGGCGTCCATCACATTATCGGTATCCAGCCAGCTGGAGCCGGTGAAATCACGGGGGCCTGACTGCTTGCCTTTTTTGCCGCCACGGCTCGGGCGAGCATCATCGGTGAACGAGCCGATATCCAAGTCATCTACGGAAAGCAGTGCTTCCTTCTCGCGTTTCTTGGCCTGCTTCTCGAACTTTTTGGCCTGCCTGGAGGAAGCCACGTCATGCAAGTCGGCCTGATGCTCGGCTTCGAACGCGGCCCACGCCGCATCCAAATCGTTCATGTCATGCGATTGCGGTGTATCGGCACCATTCGTGGCCGGTCCGGCGGCACCGGGAGTCGACGACTTGGACGAAGTATCGGAATCCTGTCCGTTGCCCGGCGTGGGGGTTGGCCGCTCTCCGTCGGCATTGCTATTCTGGTTCTCAGTCATAACTGTCACTCTAATCAGGCGACCGGCCAATGGCTAGTTCGTCTGCGGGAGGAATGCCAAGTGCTCTACTGGTTCTTCGTCAAAGGTCTCGGCCCTATTGCTCATCATCGTTTGAGCCCTGCTGTCAGCGGACTGAATAACGTGCCTCGAGAGGGTGGCGCGATTATCGCAGCCAACCATCTGGCGGTGATTGACGATGCTTTGATTCCGATTACCTGCCCGCGCATGGTGCACTTCATGGGCAAAGCCGAATACTTCGAGGGCAAGGGATTGAAGGGCAAGTTCAAGAAGTGGTGGTTCACGTCCGTGGGCGTGTTCCCGGTTGATCGTTCCGGTGGCAGCAAGTCGCTTGGCGCACTCGAGCATGCACGCGAGATTATCGAGGATGGGCACCTGTTCGGTATCCACATTGAAGGCACGCGCAGCCCAGACGGTCGACTGTACAAGGGACACACCGGTGCCGCACGACTTGCGCTCGAGACCGGTTGCCCGATTGTTCCGACCGCCATCATCGGCTCGGACAAGCTGCAGCCGATTGGCACGTCGATTCCCAAGAAGGGCAAGACCAAGGTGTTGTATGGCAAGCCGATTGAGGTTGCGAAGAAGCCGGCTAATGAAATTACACATGATGATTTGCGTTCGCTGACCGATCGTGTTTCCACCGCAATCCAGAAAATGAGCGGTCAGGAATTCGTGAACGAATACGCCCAGAAGGTCAAGGCCGAGCTCAAGGCCCAGCAGGCCGCTGAAGAAGCCGAAAAGTAATTAACAAATGAGGCTCCCTCGTCTGAAGACAGAGGGAGCCTCATTCAAATCTCACACGATGGTGAGGGTGATGACGGTGGGGTTGCCGTTGGCGTCGCGCAAGCGAATCTTGCCGCCGTTGGAGAGGTCCGTATCGCCGCTTTTCACGGTACGTACCGTGCCGAACAGGCCACCGAGCACCTTGTCGGTTTTCACCTCGAACCCGAGACCTTCAAGTGTCTTGGTTACGGCGCTTTCCTGTTTGCCGACAAGGCCGGACGGTATCGTCGCCATCTCCGGACCCTTGGAAATCACCACGTCCACGCTATCGCCCCACTTCAGCTGGGCTCCGGCTTCCTGAGACGCGGAAATGACTTGACCGGCCTCGACCTTGTCATCGTACTGTTCGGTGACATTGGCCGTGAGCTTCAACTCGCCGAGCGCGGCTTGCATCTCATCCTGGGTCTTACCGACGATGTTAGGCATGGTCACCGGCATCGGTCCCTTGCTCAAAGTAACCGTCACCTCATCGTTGTGCTTGGCCGTGGTACCGGGATCAGGGGAGATCGTCAATGCCACACCCTGCGGCGTGTCCATCGAATACTCATCCTTCGACTCGTCATGCTTGACATTATCGAAGCCGGCCTTCTTGAGCGCGTTCAACGGGTCCTTGCCATTGGCCGAATTCGCGTCGAGAATATCCTTCGGGATGGTGGTCATCCGCACGCCCTTGGACACCACCACCGTAAGCTCCTGATTGGCTCGCTTGCTTATGCGGCTGTTCACAACGGCCTTGGTCTTGTTCACGGAAGAAGAGATGATCTTGCCTTCCGCCACGTCGTCGCTGTATTCCTTGTGCGTCTTGTAGGGGATGCCGAGAGCCTTCAACGTGCTCTCATACGTGGCCCAATCCGCGCCGGCCAACGAGCATTCGGTGCTTGCATTCGCATCGCAGGTCACGTCATCCGGCTTGGGCACACTCCAATAGCTGCCCGGTCCGGCAAACCACCACCAGCCGGCGGTTCCGCCGATTGCAGCCAGTACCAGCACGATCACCAGTACGATGATGAGCGGTTTTTTGCTGCGCTGCTTCTTTGGCCCGGTGCCGTTGGAAGCGACGTCCGGCTCATCGGAAAAGGCAAGCGCTCGGGTGAAGGCATCGCCGGCCTGAGGCAGCACTTGTGTCTCGCTGCCGGACTGTGCCATGATTTGCGTCTTATGGGGAGCCGAAGCATCGGCTGGCGTCGACGAATCAAGTGCCGTGGTGGGGGCGACCGGAGGAGCCGGAGGATTGACGTCTGCGGCGCCACCGGTATCGACGGTATTGCTTGCGACATCATCGGCCAAAAACGCTGGTACGGACGGCTTGAACGTTGCTGCACCGGCAGGTACGCCGGTCAGCGGGGCCTGCTCGGCGATATTGCCTACCAGCGCTGCAGCGGTGGCATCGGTATGATCACCTCCGATGGGTTCGGCATGCAAACGGTATTGCCACGCCTCCAGCGGCAATTTGGCGGCCAACTGGCTCAATTCCTCAGCTGCTGCCGCGCCATCGGTGGGGCGGGCATCCACCTGACGCGCGGTCAGATGGGCGATGAACGCCGCCACGGACGGATCAATGCCCTGACAGACCGTGGCCACGGACGGCACGTCCTCATGAACATGCTTGAAAACAAGCGTCACCGGATTATCCGAATCGAACGGCACCTTGCCGGTCAGCATCTCCCATGCCATGATGCCCACCGAATACAGGTCGCCTTGCGCGGTGGCCTGATTGTTCTCGATCATTTCGGGAGCCAGATAAGCGGCGGTGCCCAATAGCATGCCGGTGGAGCTCAATGTGGCCTGGCTGGCGGCCTTGGCCAGACCGAAATCAGTGATCTGCACATGGCCGCGATCATTGATCAAAATGTTCTCGGGCTTGATGTCACGGTGAACCACGCCGGCGCGATGTGCGGAAGCCAGACCATCCAGCGTCTCCGCGACCACGCGCAGCGTCTCACGTACGGAGAATGTGCCTTGGGCGTTCATCTCATGCCGCAGATTGACGCCATGCACATATTCCATGACCAGAAAATCAAGTCCATTGAACTCGCCGGTGTCATACACCTGAACGATGTGCGGGTTGGCGATGGACGCGGCCGAATTGGCCTCGCGGCGGAACCGTTCGACGAACTGCTCCCGATGCGGGCCTTTGGCGAGTTGTGTGTGCATGACCTTAATCGCCACGGTGCGCCCCAGACGCTCATCGATGGCCTCATACACGGTGGCCATACCACCCTCGGCGATATTGCGCACGATGCGGTAGCGTCCCTCAATCATCTGTGCGGGCTCGTTCTCACTCATGTTGTATCGTACGGTTCCTTTAATCACGACTAAACATGTTCAGTGTACATGGCCCCGGTTACGCGGCCGGAGCATCAGCGCATAGCTTTCACGGGTTTTCACCGGTGTTCATGGTCTCATGGTCCGGCGGCTCGCATTGTGGACTATCGCAAGGATTCGGGGACGAATCGCGCACAAGCCTCGGTCAGACGGCGTTGCGCTTCGGAATTCAGCTCAAGACCGGCAATCGCCTTACGGGACTCACCCCATAGGGCAGCGATGCGCTCGCGGGATCGATCAAGAGCACCGGTCGACGTGAACAGTTCAATGGTGCGGGCCACCTGGTTGTCATTGCGACAATCTTCTTCGAAGATGGCAATCAGATCGGCCTTATCCGCCGTATCTGCCGCAGACAGAGCATCAGCCAACAGCACTGTGCGTTTGCCTTCTCGGATGTCTCCGCCAACTGGTTTTCCGGTATTGCGGCTTGATCCGACGACATCCAACAGGTCATCCGCCAGTTGGAACGCCAGTCCGAGCGGCCGGCCGACGGCCAACGCGCAATGCCTGGCCTGATCCGGGCTCTCTCCTGCGGCCAGCAGTGCAAGCAGCAGTGGAGCGATGGTGGTGTAACTGGCTGTCTTCCAGCGGAATACGTTCAATGAGGCGTTCGCCAGAGCTTCGGGATTGGACAGTGGGGTCATCTCGACGGCCAAGTCCAGTACCTGGCCGATTTCCACCTCGCGTTGCATGGTAAGAAACGCCTCGTTCAGGGCATCGGTGTTGGGAAGACGGCTGGCGGACCGGCGTGTGATTTCAATGCAGGCGGTGGCCAGAATGTCGCCGAGCATCAGGCCCAAGCCACGGCCTATGGCACCGCTGTGTACGGCCTGTTCCAAGGCACGATGTGCGGAAGGCCTGCCCCGGCGCAGATCGGATTCGTCGATGATGTCGTCATGCACCAGTGCGGCCGTCTGAAACACTTCAATGGCGCAGGCCAGGTCGATCATGGCGTCACGCCGATCAGGCGTCACGTCGCCGGCAAGAATATCGAAGGCGTCCAACGCGAGCAGCGCACGCAGTCGTTTGCCTCCTTGGCTGGAGGAGGCGGCTTGGTCCACAACCTGTTCCATCACCGGTTTCAGGGCGTCGGCAACCTCGTCGGTGGCGGGGGCGGCAGTCAGTTCCCGCACCAACTGAATGATGCGTGGCTCGATGATTTCGCGGTTGTTAGCAGTTGTGCACATGCCTAATAACTTATCCACAGGGTTTGAAGAACACAAGAACGTTGGGAATCAAGGGTTTTGAAGCTAGAACCACAATGGTCGTTTTTTCCTGCGTCATACGGCGTTTTCAGCCATAGTGGGCACACACCCCCTCGGCGCATGAGCTATCCGGCTCGGCGCGCACCACAACACCAATAGATTGCACACCATTAGTCAAGGAGGACATGATGAACAACAACACGCCGCACAAGCCGCGTAAGAGCCGACACGCCAAACGGCACGCCGCCGAACAGACGGAGCCTTTTGTCTTTGACGAGTTGGAGACGAGATCACAGGAATTTCGCAATGATCGACGACTTCGAGGCGCGCAACAGGCTAATGCCGACTGGGTGGCCGAACCATTGGACGAATGGCTGTCTTGTCTTGATGCCGGGAACACCGACCTAGGCCGAGAGACGATGGCCGCGTTTGCGGTGGGCATGCGTGAGACCTTATCGATTCGTGATGCGCTGATTCTCTCGTTGGTTATTGATGAAAGCCGTTGCCCCAAGTCATGGCTTATGGAATTCGCGGCGCGACCGCATCTGGCGCGTACGAGAACACGAATGGGCGAGCTGCTGACTTGCGCATTCGAGGATGAAGGCATGATGCCGGATAAGGAGCGTTGCCATGCCGGCATCGGTATGTTGCTCGATATCGCCGAAGCCTCACCGGTGCCGTACTGCATACAACCATTGGCCGTAATCGCCTACACCTTATGGTGGCTGGGCGATCCGCGAGCAATGGTGTTCGCCTTGCGATGCCTGCTGCTCGATGAGGATTGTTCGCTGGCGGCGATGATATTCTCAGCCGCCGATCGAGGCGTGGCACCGGCATGGTGCTCGGGCTGAATGAACAGAAACGGCGGATTTCCGAGGTTTTATGCGCGATGCGCGGAAGGAAAGCGTGTGGTGATCGGCAACACGTCGGGCAACGATGTGGGAATAATCGTCCGTGGAGGGTGGTTTACTCACATAGTTGACGATTTGCCCTTGCCAGAAGTGGGCCCGTGTGGTATATGCACTTCACGGCGAGAGATCAGAAGGAGCAGTTTTGGCCACGAAGGAAACGACGGCAACCAAGCAGACAGCCGAGTCCAGCGAGGAGACCGAGACCAAGAAGAAGGCCAGCTCTACGACCACTGCGCGCAAGACTTCTGCCAAGAAGTCCAAGTCCGCAGAGCCCTCGAAAAAGACCACGCGCAAGTCCGCCGCGAAGAAAACCGCGAAGAAGGCCAAGGACGATGAGCTCGTCAAAGACGAGGACACTCAGGTCGATGACGAGCTTGATGACGATGCCGAGGTCAACGACGACGATTTGGATGTTGACCTCGGCGAGGATCTTGACGACGTTGACGAAGGCGATGCCGACGACGAAGACCTCGATGAGGACGATGCCGACGACGACGATGTGGAAGACGACGAGGACGAGGAAGAAGCCAAGTCCAAGGCATCCGAGCAGCCCAAGGAAAAGGGTGCCTACGTGGTCTCCGACACGGATGATGAGGAAGAGAACATCATCCCTTCGGGCAATCCGAAGCGTCGTGTGATCGCGGCCGGCGCAACCGCCGACCCGGTCAAGGACTACCTGAAGCAGATCGGCCGTGTGAGCCTGCTGAACGCCGAACAGGAAGTTGACCTGTCCGAGCGCATCGAGGCCGGCCTGTACGCCCAGCACCTGCTCGACACCGAAAGTGAAGGCATGGAGTTCAAGCGCAAGCGTGAACTCAAGTGGGCCGCCGCCGACGGCAAGAAGGCTAAGGACCATCTGCTGGAAGCCAACCTGCGACTTGTGGTCTCGCTCGCCAAGCGTTACACGGGTCGTGGCATGCTCTTCCTTGATTTGATCCAGGAAGGCAACCTTGGTCTGATTCGTGCCGTCGAGAAGTTCGATTGGAAGAAGGGCTTCAAGTTCTCCACCTACGCCACGTGGTGGATTCGTCAGGCCATCACCCGTGCCATGGCTGATCAGGCCCGCACCATTCGCGTGCCTGTGCACATGGTTGAAGTGATTAACAAGCTGTCCCGTGTACAGCGCCAGATGCTGCAGGATCTGGGGCGTGAACCTACGCCGGACGAGCTGGCCCGCGAGCTGGACATGCCGGTTGAGAAGGTGCAGGAAGTGCAGAAGTACGGCCGCGAACCGATTTCCCTGCACACCCCGCTTGGCGAGGATGGCGATTCCGAGTTCGGCGACCTCATTGAGGATACCGACGCCATCGCTCCGTCCGACGCCGTGGCCTTCTCCCTGCTGCAGGAACAGTTCAAGCAGGTGCTGGAAACCCTGTCTCCGCGTGAGGCCGGCGTCATCAAGATGCGCTATGGCCTTGAAGACGGCCAGCCGAAGACGCTGGACGACATCGGCCGTGTGTATGGTGTGACCCGTGAACGCATCCGTCAGATCGAGTCCAAGACCATGTCCAAGCTGCGCCACCCGTCCCGTTCGCAGACCCTGCGCGACTTCCTGGATCAATGATCATCTGGCTCCCCTCTGTGAGGGGAGCCAAGCATTTGAAGAGAAAAATAGGACTGTATGCCCAAAGAAGAATACGGCGCCAAGGACCTAGCTGTTCTTGAGGGCTTGGATGCGGTGCGCAAGCGTCCGGGCATGTACATCGGCACCACCGACTCGCAGGGTCTTATGCACTGCCTGTGGGAGATCATCGATAACTCCGTGGATGAGGCCTTGGCCGGCTTCTGCAACGATATCGTGGTCACCCTGCACACCGACGGTTCCGTGGAAGTCGCGGACAATGGCCGAGGCATTCCGGTGGATAAGGAACCGAAAACCGGCCTGTCCGGCGTGGAGGTCGTACTGACCAAACTGCATGCCGGTGCCAAGTTCGGCAACTCGTCTTATAACGCCGTCGGTGGCCTGCACGGCGTGGGCTCCTCCGTGGTCAATGCCCTGAGCTCCCGACTGGACGTCGAAGTGGATCGTGACGGCAAGACGCACCACATGACCTTCCACCAAGGTCACCCTGGCGTATACACGGATGCCGACCCGGCCAATCCGTCTCCCGATTCCCCGTTCAAGCGCACTCGCAAGAACCGACCCACCGAGCTGGAAATCATCGGCAAGGTATCTCCCAAAACCACTGGTACCCGTATTCGCTACTGGTATGATCCGGAGATTTTCAACAAAACCGCCGAATTCTCATACGAACAGCTCATCGACCGCGTGCGCCAGACCAGCTTCCTGGTGCCCGGCCTCAAAATCACCATTGTTGACGAAAACGTACCGGAAACGGCGACTGACACCGCCGAAGCCATTGATGCCGACGCAGTCGAACCTGCGCAAGACCAGGCCCCGGCTTTGGACGTCTCGTCCAACGATGCCGAACTCTTCGACGACTCCACCGAGGCTCAAGCCGACAGTACCGAGAGCCTGTCCGAGGAGGACTTCTCGCTGACGGCCGGCGACCAGGTCGTCGATGGCGCGTTCGGCGAGCAGCCCGCGCACCCGCGCGTCGTGGAATTCCTGCACACCGGCGGCGTCAAGGACTTCGTCGACTTCCTATCCAAAGGCGAGCCGATCTCCGACATCTGGCGCATCCAAGGCGAGGGCACCTATAAGGAGGAGACCCAGGCCGTGGGCGAAGGCGGTGAACTGCACGCCCAGGAAATCGAACGCACCTGCGGCGTGGACATCGCCCTGCGATGGGTCAACGGCTACGACACCACAATCATGAGCTTCGTGAACATCGTGGAGACGCCCGGCGGCGGTACTCACGTGGACGGTTTCATGAACGCCATCACCAAGCAGATTCGCAAGGCGGTGGAAGACAACGCCCGCAAGCTCAAGGTGAACATGAAGGACTCCGCCATGAAGGTGGAGCGCGACGACATCCAAGCCGGACTCGTGGCCGTGGTCACCGCACGCGTGGCCGAACCTCAGTTCCAAGGCCAGACCAAGGACGTGCTTGGCACCGCGCAGGTCAAGCCGATCGTCACCCGGCTCACCGACAAGCAATTCGGCGAGATGATCACCGGCTCCAAGCGCGGGTACAAGGAACAATCCGGCCGCGTGCTGGAGAAGATCGTCGGCGAAATGCACGCACGCATCCAGTCGCGCAAGGCCAAGGAGGTCACGCGCCGCAAGAACGCGCTCGAATCCGCCTCGATGCCGGCCAAACTCTCCGACTGCCAGCCGGGCAATGACGACGTGGCCGAACTGTTCATCGTCGAGGGTGATTCCGCACTCGGTACCGCCAAGGCCGCCCGCAACGCCGGTTTCCAAGCGCTGCTGCCGATTCGAGGCAAGATTCTGAACGTGCAGAAGGCGTCGATCACGCAGATGCTCTCCAACAAGGAGTGCGCGGCCATCATCCAGGTGGTGGGCGCCGGCTCCGGCCAGAGCTTCGACATCGAACAGTCGCGCTACCACAAGATCATCATGATGACCGATGCCGATGTGGATGGCGCGCACATCCGTATCCTGCTGCTGACGCTGTTCTACCGGTACATGCGGCCGCTTATCGAACACGGCTACGTGTATGCCGCAGTGCCGCCGCTGCACCGCATCGCGTTGACCGGCTCGCACAAGGGCGAATATATCTACACGTATTCCGATGACGAGCTGGCCGGCAAGCTGGCCGACCTCGACAAGAAGCACATCGGATACAACGACGACATCCAGCGATACAAGGGTCTGGGCGAGATGGACGCCGACCAGTTGGCGGACACCACCATGGATCCGCGCACGCGTATGCTGCGCCGCATCCGCATGGAGGACGCCGCCCAGGCATCCGAGATCTTCAGCCTGCTGATGGGCGACGACGTGCCGCCGCGCAAGCAGTTCATCGTCGACAACGCCGACGATTTCGACCGCTCCAAGATCGATACCTGACCGTCCTATCTCAAGCTCCCTCTGATGAGGGGGTGTCAGCGAAGCTGACTGGGGGAGAGGCCTCGGGTGGTAGCGGGCTACTCGTATTTCTCTCCCCTCAGTCCGTCTTTGGCGGACAGCTATTTCGTCAGAGGGTGCTGCGGTATATCATCAGGATTTCATCGAGTGCACCGCCGCCGATTATCTCAAGGACAACTACGACATCATCGGCTTTGACCCGCGCGGCGTAGCCGATTCCACGCCGGTGTACTGCGGGCAAGACTCCAAACTGTGATGTTTGCGTGTTGCTGAAGCGCTATTCGATAGACTGATGACATCGTTATCACAACCGGTGCCGTACTGTGAATGGGAGATGGGACATGGCCAGTCTGTTGCTTGCCGTCATCTATGTGGCGTTTATCAGTCTGGGATTGCCGGATTCGCTACTCGGATCCGCATGGCCCACCATGAGCCAGGATCTGAACGTGCCGGTGGCGTGGGCCGGCGGCATCTCCGCGGTGATTTCCATGTTCACGATCGTCTCGGCGCTGCTTTCGGACCGAATGACATTGAAATTCGGGGCAGGCAAGGTCACCGCCGTTTCGGTGGCGTTGACTGCGGCGGCCTTGGCCGGTTTCTCCGTTACCTCGAATTACTGGGTGCTGTTGGCCATCGCCATACCATACGGCCTTGGCGCGGGCGGAGTGGATGCGGCGCTCAATAACTACGTAGCCATTCACTACGAAAGCCGGCATATGAGCTGGCTGCACTGCATGTGGGGCGTCGGCGCATCGGTCGGCCCCTACATCATGGGCTATGCGCTCTCTCAAGGCCAAGGTTGGCCGTGGGGCTATCGGTACATCGCGATCCTGCAGGTGATGCTGACCGTCATCCTGGTGCTGAGCCTGCCACTGTGGAAGAAACGTGGCGCAATTGCGGTCGGCGAATCGACCGATGACACCGCATCATCTGACGGCAATGCCGAGAGATTTGGCACTGCTGAAGGGGTGTCTGTTGCTGAACGCAAACCGCTCGGCGTGGCCGGCGTGCTCGCCATTCGCGGTGCCAAGGAAATCCTCGTGATGTTCTTCTGCTACTGCGCCGTCGAATCCACGGCGGGTCTGTGGGCCTCCAGCTATATGGTGATGCACAGCGGCATCGACAAGATCACCGCCGCCAGCTGGGCCAGCCTATTCTACGTAGGCATCACCGTGGGTCGTGCGCTTTCCGGCTTTCTGACCATGCGATTCAAGGACCCGGTCATGATTCGCCTCGGCCAAGTGCTGGTGTTCGCCGGCATCCTCACCATGTTCGTGCCATTGTCTCACCACCTTGGCGTGGTCGTTGGGCTGGTGGTCATCGGCTTCGGGTGCGCGCCGATTTATCCGTGCGTCATCCACTCGACGCCGGCCTACTTCGGCGAAGACAAATCGCAGGCCATCGTCGGCGTGCAGATGGCCTGCGCCTATGTGGGCTCACTGCTCATGCCGCCACTGTTCGGCATCATCGCGCAATATGTGACAATCAGTCTCTACCCGTGGTATTTGCTGGTGCTCTTGGTGCTGATGGTGGCCATGCACGAGCGTCTTCGCAAGTTGCGCGGCTGATCATATGCGCATTTGGGCCCGTCTCCTACTATGCTTGGAGCCCATGGTGATAAGTGGAGAAGAACATGAACAGATGCCCGAGCCCGTACGGGAGCGATTGAGAGCGCTGAAGGATGCGCCGGGCTCGGTAATCGTGGTCGGCTCGATGAACGCCGATTACACCGTAACCACTAAACGACTACCCAAGCCAGGTGAAACCGTCAATGGTGGTGCCATGAAAGTGCTGCCGGGCGGCAAGGGCGCGAATCAGGCATCTGCCGCCGCTCGTCTCGGTGTCAATGTCCAGTTGCTGGGCGCGGTGGGCGAGGACTCCAACGCGGACTTCCTATTAAGCAAGCTGGATGAGGCCGGCGTCGACACCGCCGATATCCTGCATGTCGAAGGCCCCAGCGGCGCCACGGTAATCACCGTGAGCGCTGAGGGCGAGAACACCATCGTCTATTCGCCGGGTTCCAATGCCAAGGCAAGTGCCGGCTATGTGCAATCACATCGCACGACCATCGCCGAATGCGCGGTATTGGGACTGTGTCTGGAGAGCCCGATTGCCACCGTTATCGCCGCCGCGCAGACCGCGCATGACGCTGGCGTGACCGTGCTGCTCAACGACTCGCCATTTATGGACGAGCTGCCTCACGAACTGGTGGAAGCCACGGATATTCTGCTGGTCAACCAGCATGAAGTGGCTCAACTGCTGGGCCTGCCGGATGATGACGTGGAATCACTCGACTGGTATGAGGTCGCCGAACGATTCACCGATTACGGATTCGACCGGGCGATAGTGACGCTTGGTGCGTCGGGATCGGTGGTGATCGAGAACGGACGTTGGCATCGCGTATCCGCCGCGCAAGTCAATGCAGTGGACACCACCGGTTGCGGCGACTCGTTCATGGGGACCGTGCTGGCTGGCTTGGCCGCCGGTCATACGCTGCTGCAATCCGCGCAAATCGGCTCCTACGTCTCCGCCTATGCGGCCACCAAGCTTGGCGCCCAAAGTGCCTACGGTACCGCCGAAGAAGTCATCGCCTACTTCAGCTGACCTATAATCGTACATATGTACGAAAGCCTGAGCCTGTTTTCCGAACCCACCAAGATGTGGTTCGAGCATGCCTTCGGTCAGCCGACCGAGGCACAGGCTCAGACATGGCCGGCAATCCATTCCGGTCGCAATGTCTTGGTCATCGCCCCTACCGGTTCCGGCAAAACATTGGCTGCGTTTCTCTCAGCCATCGACCGATTGATGACCGTGCCACGCACGCGGCGTGCCGGTGTGCGTGTGCTGTATATCTCGCCGTTAAAGGCGCTCGCGGCCGATGTGGCCAAGAACCTAGAACAGCCTTTGGAGGGCATTGCTGCACAATGCGAGGCGCAAGGGCTGCCCGTGCCGAAGATCGCGGTCGCCACTCGTTCAGGCGACACCACCGCACAGGAGCGGCGGCGCATAGCCTCCCATCCACCGGATATCCTCGTTACCACGCCAGAATCGTTGTATTTGTTGCTCACTTCGAAGGCAGGGCGGATTCTCGGCACTGTCGATACGGTGATCGTCGATGAGATTCATGCAGTGGCGGGCACCAAGCGCGGCGCACATTTGGCGGTAAGTCTGGAACGGCTGGAGAACCTTGTCACAGAATCGCGCAAGCGAGATGCAATCGATGCAGATGCTGATGAGGGCGGTGATGCCGCCGTCGATGCTGGCCGTGGCGATCGTCATATGCAGCGCATTGGTCTATCCGCTACGGTGAATCCGCCTGAAAAGGCGGCGCGATTCCTGGGCGGCGGGCAACCGGTTACCATCGTGAATCCCGGTGGGCGGCCTGCAATGGATTTGCGCATGATTGAGCCGTTGGAAAACATGCGTGATTTGCAGTCCGTGAATGCCAAGCAGCGTGTCGGTGGCGTGGATGCTGAACGGTCCGCTCCGCATATCAGTGGTGTCACGCCGGCCATGCAGCGACTTGCTGAACGCAGGGGCATTGTGCCGGTGGATGATAGAGATGTTTCTTCCACTTCTGGGGACGATTCTGATGCGAGTGATGCGTTCGATTCCTCCGCGTTGGTTGGAGCGGCGGGCGACCGTACCTCCGGTTCCATTTGGCCCGTGGTGGAACGCAGTATTTTGGATGAGATTCTCGCGCACCGCACTACATTGGTGTTCGTTAATTCGCGTGGTGTGGCTGAGAAACTCACTGCGCGCTTGAACGATCTGTATGCGCAGACCCGGCATGGCACCAATCCCGACACTGTGCGGGATCTGGGCTCTCCGGAAGGCCGCGAAGGGTTCTCCACGCATTACGATGCTGTGGTCGGCTCCACCACCATGCTTGTCGGCTCACATGAGGGCGATGATGTCATCGCCATGGCTCATCATGGGTCGGTTTCCAAAGACCGTCGCAAAATGATTGAGGAACGGCTTAAACGTGGTGAATTGCGTTGCGTGGTGGCCACCTCCAGTTTGGAGCTCGGCATTGATATGGGCTCGGTCGACTTGGTGATTCAAGTCGATACGCCGTTGTCGGTCTCCTCCGGATTGCAGCGTGTAGGCCGTGCCGATCATCAGGTCGGTGGCGTCTCTCACGCATTGTTCTACCCGCTCACCCGTCAGCAGATTGTCACTGGGGCCGCAAGTCTGGAAGCCATGATTGCCGGCGATATAGAACCATTGGCCGTGCCGCGCAATCCGCTCGATATTCTCGCCCAGCAGACCGTGGCCGCTGCCGCGATGCACGATTTGAACGCTGATGACTGGTATGCCACGGTGCGCCGTGCTGCGCCGTTTGCCGAACTGCCACGTGACATGTTCGATGCGGTAATCGGCATGATGTCCGGCGAATACAACAGCGAGGAATTCTCGGCCTTTCGGCCGCGACTGGTATGGAATCGGGATAATGGCCTGATTTCCGCCCGTCCCGGTTCGCAGAAAGTGGCCGTTACCTCTGGCGGTACGATTCCCGATCGAGGGCTGTACACCGTGGTCCTGCCTGAGGCGGACGCCGGCAAAGGCCAGCGTCGCGTCGGCGAGTTGGATGAGGAAATGGTCTATGAGTCGCGTGTGGGCGATGTCATTACACTGGGTACCTCCACATGGCAGATTCAGGACATCACCCGCGACCGTGTGGTGGTGACGCCGGCTCCCGGGCGCACCGCACGTCTACCGTTCTGGCACGGCGAAGGTTCCGGCCGCGACTACGGTTTCAGCCGTACCATAGCCCGTTTCACCCGAGAAATCGCTGCCGGGCTAGACATGAGGCGGACTGAGGGGAGGTCTGCCGTAGAGGGGTCAGCCGTTCCAACCTTCATCCCAACAATCCTCACCCGTCTCCACCACGACGGCCTAGATGCCAACGCCATCACCAACTTGGCCCGCCTGCTCTCCGAACAACAAGCCGCCACTGGTACGGTTCCCAGCGACCAAACCCTCGTTGTGGAGCGCACGCGAGATGAAGACGGCGGTTGGCGCATCGTACTGCTGAGTCCATTCGGCCGCCGTGTTCATGAACCGTGGTCCATGGCCATCAGTCGCAGGCTGCGCCAGCGTTATGGTTTTGACGGGCAGGTATATGCCGCTGATGATGGCATCGTCATCCAGCTGCCGGATGGCGACGGGCATATTCCCGCTCAGGATCTGTTCCTTTTCGATTCCGAGGATCTTCAAACGGATGTAGAACGTCAGGTGGGCGAATCCGTATTATTCGCGGCTCGATTCCGTGAGTGCGCCGCTCGGTCGTTGTTCATGCCTCGTTCCGATCCAGGCCGTCGCGTACCCCTATGGCAGCAGCGATTGCGAGCCGCACAGCTCCTGCAATCGGCTCGCGTGGTCAAGAACTTTCCGCTTCTGTTGGAGACTGCACGTGAATGTTTGCAGGACGTGTATGACATGCCCGCCCTGAACGAGGTGATGACCGGATTGCAAGCCGGCACCATTACCGTGAAGGACGTGGAAACCGAGTCGCCATCGCCTTTCGCCGAGAGCATTCTCTTTGGCTTCGTCGGCGTGGTGATGTACCAGTATGACCAACCTCAGGCCGAGCGTAGCGCGCAACTGCTGTCTCTCGATCCGCACGTGCTCGAACGCTTGCTCGGCACCACCGATATGGCACAAGTGCTCAACCCGGACGTGATTCGCGAAGTCGAACAGGAACTGGGGGAGCACACTTTCTGGAATGAGCTTGCCGACGATGATGTGACTGGTCGCGTGACCCGTTACGCCAAAACCCATGGTCCTTTCACCGCCGATCAGCTCATAGCCGATCTACACCTCGATGCTACGGATGCCGTGCACACTCTGGATGTGCTGGCTGCCAAAGGCGAGTTGCTGCAAGGCCACTTTGTAGATGATGACGAGCAAGGCCAACAGTGGCTCCATAAGGACGTATTCCGCCGTATTCGGTCTCGCTCATTGGCCAAGGCGCGTAAAGCAGTCAAGCCAGTAGAACCAGAGGCGTTCCAGATGTTTCTTATCGACCGACAAGGTATCGGGCCGGTCGGCGGCGAACGATATGAAGGTGCTGACGGGCTCATGCGCGTTATCGAGCAGCTGGAGGGCATATCACTGCCCACTGCACTCTGGGAGTCGGCAGTATTCCCCGCACGAGTACGAGACTACCAACCTGCATTGCTGGATGAGTTGCTGACCAGCGGCGATGTGGTCTGGGTCGGCTCAAAAACCGGGGGAACCAGTGCGATGGACCCCGGTGAGGTTGCTTTCTATCCGGCGGATTCAATATTGTTCAGCGGTGTGGAACATGGTACGACATCGAACGCCTCAGACGCCACCATGCCGGAAGCGATTCTGACCGCACTGGACTCAGGGGGAGCGTTCCATGCCCGTCAACTGATGGATGCCGCCAAACGTGCGTGGAATGAGACCGCGGAGCCGGACATCAATCCAAACACCGGCGAAATCATTCCGCAAGAGTGGAGCGAACAGCAGTTCAAGGATGCCTTGTGGAGCTTGGTCTGGCAAGGTAAGGTCACCAATTCCAGCTTCGCGCCGGTGCGTGCATTAACCGCAGGCGCAGCAAGCCCGCGTAAATCCACTACATCACGTCGTCGTGGGCGTGTCGCTCCGATTCGCCGAGCCACTACGGATATGACGTTAGGAGGTTTGTGGTCCGCCGTAATCGGGCAAGCTGAAGCCGAAGACACCGACCAGACCGAACGGGCACTCGCACTGGTCGAGACGTTGCTGGACAGGTATGGCGTCATCGCGCAGCCGGTGATTGACAAGGAAAATATCCCGGGTGGCTACTCAGCGTTGTATCCGGTATTGAATCGCATGGAGGAGCATGGTCGACTGGTACGAGGCATGTTCGTTCGTGGTTTCGGCGCGGCCCAATTTGCCGAGCGCGACACCGTGGATGCGTTGCGTCATCCGTCAGAGCATCGCGGCCAGTCCGTGGTGGCATTGAGTGTGCTCGACCCCGCAAATCTCAGTGGCTCCGCCATCGCGTGGCCGGACGCGCCTGCCGGTGCGGGTAAACCGGCACGCCGTATCGGAGCCACGGTCGTGCTCAATGCGCAAGGCGCGCTACTATACGCGGCCGCCAAAGCCAAGCACCTGACAGCGTTCGATCAATCGGTCGGCCATGAAGCCGCTGTCAATGATTCCGACGAACAAATGCGCAAGGCCGCCACAGAACTGGCCTACGCCCTCAAACGCAATGGCACCGGCTCCGTGACATTCAGCGACATCAATGGCGAACCCCTCAACGCCCGTCACCCCTTCGCCCGCATCCTCCACCAGTCCGGCTTCACCCCCGTTCCCCAAGGCATGCGGCTGTACTGATTGAGCCCAGCTATCGAATGCGGTAGTTGGAGCCTCGTTGGGTCATGATGAGGCCGGCGCGGGTGAGCTTCTTATCCAGTGTGTAGAGGGCGTTCTTGAGTAAGCCCTGTTGCTCGAAGAATGGGCCGCCGATAAGTTTGACCAACTCGCTGGTGTTGACGAACTGGCCATCAGCCTTGACCAGCGCTTCAAGCAAACTGTATTCCAGACGGGACAGTGAGATTGCGCTGTGAGTGGATGCGTAGTAGGCCTTGTGATTCGTGGTGTCCAACGTGAGATTGCCACGAATGATCATGGCGGGGGAGTCGGTGGCAAGCGAGCCGACGTATGAGAGCAGTTCGCCATCGGAGAATGGTTTGCTCAGCGCGGCATCTGGGCGTCGTACGTTAGCTTGTGCGCTAGCGGCGGCATTGTCCGAGCGTTGTTCGGCTTCGGCATCTGAGTTGTTTGCGCGTGAATTCGCGCTGAAGGAGCTGTAGGGCGTCTCTTCGATAGGGGCGTACTCGTCAGGCAGCGCTCGCCAGCGGCTGCCTTCACCAATGGTTTTGCTGAGTGGCGTCGAAGTCAGCAGCAGAATCTTGACGGAGGCACGGGCATTGCGTAGGGATTCGATGAGCTGCTCGGTGGAAATGCCGAGCAGGGATTCATCAAGAATCACTGCGTCAAATGACTCCTTGGCGACAGCGGCGAGCGCGATACTACCGGTGCTTGCCAAAGACACCTCATGACGACCGGCAAGCAGGGCACCATGAATGGCGTGGGCCAACGGTTCATTGGATACGGCAACCAGTAGTCTCATCGCCACCTCCTTAATGCTTAGTGTAGGCCGGGTTTAGGGTCTCTTCTCTATTGTTTGGCTCACTATCGTTCGCTCCTCGCCTACAAACACCCCACTGGGGTGTTTGCTTTACGGCTCGGCCCATCAGAGGGAGCTTAATTGAGGTTACGCAATGAAGGCGATGGGGGAGGCGAGGTCTACTCCGGAACCGTCTCGGCGCATATCGGGCTTGGGAAGCTCGACCGGAGAGCCTGCGGATGTAGAGGCGTGCAACGGGTAGAGGCCCACCCAGGCAAGAATCAGCGTGTTCTGGCCCTTCAGGAATCGCTGGGAACGCACGCCGCCGGTAGCGCGACCCTTGGTGGGGTACATTTCCAGCGGAGTGACCTTCGCCGCGCCGTTTTCGGTGCCGGGCAGTGCATCGGAATCGCCGGCCACGGTGAGCACCACTGCACCGGATCCGGAAGTCAAGCCGTTCTCGCCCTCTTCATAGGTCCATGCCACCTTGCCGGCGGGAACCACGTTGAAGGCCGCCACACGGGCGCCCTCGGCCAGCTTGATGCCGGCCATACCGCCCGCAGTACGACCCTGCGGGCGCACGTTCTTCGCCTCAAAGGTCAGTAGCGAGGAATCGGAGGAGATGAACACCAGACGGTCGTCATCCTCGGCCACGGCGGCGAATACCACTTCGTCGCCATCTTTCAGATCAATGACGGGCCAAGAATCCATGGTGGTGGGTGCCTCACGATTCCAACGCTTGATGACACCGTTACGGGTACCGATAGCCAGCGACGGCAACGGCTTGGCCTCGGCGGCCCCGCCATCCTCGCTCTCGTCCTTGGCACTGGTCTTGCCGGACGTCGGCTGCTCCATGGCAATCGCCGTAATCACACGCTCACCGCGAATCGGATCGGTGGATTCGGTCATGCCGATCAGTTCGTCGGCCTGAACTCCTCCCTTCAGCGACAATGTGGCGGCAGCGGGCAAGGCAGGCAAATCAACCACATGCGCGAGCACCAGGCGGCCGGCCGACGTGACCAGCCCATACGTAGCGCGCGTGGAAGTCTCGAAGATTGTGGTGATCTGATCGTCTCTCAAACGCTCATCGGAAGTGGATCGTGCATTGAACACGTCCATCGCGCTTGGCGTGGTACGGGCAATCAAACCGGTAGCGCTCATCATCACCACGCACGGCTCGTCCTCGATCTTCAAGGCTCCGGTCAGCGTGGACTGTTCGCCGGTCTTCTTGGCCGCAGCTGCGGCTGCGGCCACATCGGCTTCGGCGGAGGAGATCGTAGTGGCGGCCTTCACCGCTTCGAGCGCGGACTTGGACACGCCCGAAGCCCCGGCACCCTGCGCCACGACCGGCGTCAACGTGCCATCCGGGTCGGCATCCAGCAGCACGGTACGGCGCGGCGAGCCCCACTTGGCGACCGCTTCGTCCATCTCGTCGGTGACCACCTGGTCGAGCGCCTCGGCGGAGGCCAGGATCCGGGTCAGCTCCTCGATACGCTTCTTCAGATCATCGCGTTCGGCCTCAAGCTCGATACGGTTCATCTTGGTCAGTCGGCGCAGACGCAGGTCGAGGATGTACTGAGCCTGGACCTCGTCCAAATCGAAAACGACCATCAAACGGCTCTTCGCGGCATCCGCATCATCCGAGGTGCGGATTACCTGAATCACCTCGTCGATGTCCAACATGGCCAGCAGCAGGCCCTCGACCAGGTGCAGGCGCTCCAGCGCCTTCTTCTTGCGATATTCACTGCGGCGGCGAATCACCACACGGCGGTGGTCCACCCACACCTGAAGCATCTCCTTCAGACCCATCGTGTGCGGGCGGCCCTCCACCAACGCCACGTTGTTCATGGCGAAGTTGTCTTGCAACGGTGTGTGCTTGAACAACTGCACCAGAACCGCATGCGGGTCGAAACCAGTCTTGATCTCGATGACGATACGCGTGCCGTTATGACGATCGGTCAGATCGAACGCGCCGGAAATCCCCTCCAGCTTGCGGTTCTTCACACCGTCGGAAATACGTTCGATTACCTTCTCCGGGCCCACCATGTACGGCAGCTCGGTGACCACGATGGCCTGCTTGCGGGCCGTGACATGCTCGATATGCGTGGCGGCGCGCGTGGTGAGCGTACCACGGCCAGTGGCATAGGCCTCACGGATGCCGTCGCGGCCGATGATCGTGCCGCCGGTGGGCCAGTCGGGGCCGGGCACGTAGCGCATCAGCTGTTCCAGGGTGGCGTCCGAATGCGCCATGAGGAACTTGGCGGCGTTTACCACCTCGCCCAGATTGTGGGTGGCCAGGTTCGTGGCCATGCCCACGGCGATGCCCGAGCCGCCGTTGACCAGCAGATTCGGGATGGCGGCCGGCAGCACGGTCGGTTCCTTGAGCTTGTTGTCATAGTTCGGCGTGAAGTCGACGGTGTCCTCATCGATATCCGCGTTCATGCCGAGAGCGGCCGGGCCAAGCCTGGCCTCGGTGTAACGGGAGGCCGCAGGGCCGTCATCCAGCGAGCCGAAGTTGCCGTGGCCGTCTACCAGCGGCAGACGCATCGCGAACGGCTGTGCCAAACGCACCATGGCCTCGTAGATCGCGGAATCACCGTGCGGGTGGAGCTTGCCCATCACCTCGCCCACCACGCGGGCGGACTTCATATACGGGCGGTCGGGAGTCAGATTCATCTCGCCCATCTGGTAGACGATGCGGCGCTGCACCGGCTTCAAGCCATCGCGCGCATCGGGCAGTGCGCGTGCGTAAATCACCGAATACGCATACTCGAGGAAGGACTTGCTCATCTCCTCGTTCAGCGGCGTCTCGACGATATGCTCCTTGACCGTGCGCGGATCATAGGTTTGCGCGGACGGTTTGCGGTGTGATGCCATGAAACTCCCTTTCGAACGCCCCCATATTAGCGGGAGGGCGCGAAACAGTGCGCAGAGAACGGTTCTCGATAACAACTGTGCGCTGGTTTCGGTGCGCCAATCGCACATGTTTGCCGATAAAACGGCGTGATTCCAGTGTTTCAGTCGATGTGCGTTTGTTTGATTATGTGCGTTGGAGCGCACAGTTGTTATTGAGAACCGTTCTCTGCGCACTGAGCCAAGGGGAGGGGTGCTACTTGAATGGGCAACTATGAGTGTTGAGACGCCGGATATGGACGAGTTGCTGCGGCTGGTGCCCACAGTGGGCTATGGGGATGACGCCCCGGCCGATCGGCGTGGGGGAGCACTGCACCTGTCCGCCGTGCTGCCCGCCTTGTCCGCCGCCATCGGACATCCGACCCCCACCAAGGTCCACGCCGATCCCAAGGCCTGCCAGCGCGCATTGGGGCTGCCCGATGCCGAATCGGCCATCGTGGTGCTCGTGGACGGCCTGGGCTACTGGAACCTCGCCATGCGCCTCGGCCACGCGCCCTATCTGCGTTCGCTGATGAACGAAAGCGCCAATCAGCGTCCCATCGCTACCTGCGCTCCAAGCACCACTGTGGCGGCCATGGCCGCATTCGGTACCGGAACCTGCCCGGGACTGACCGCAATGGCGGGCTATACGCAGCTCGAACCCGCCAGCCATAAGCTCATCCAACTCATCCAGTTCAAAGACGCGCTGGCACCCAAACCAGCCAATCCGCACATTCCTGTGCCGCCCATGGTCGATCCGCTCGACCTGCAGCGCGAGGAGACGGTGTTCGAGAAACTTGCGGCTCAAGAGGTGCGCGTCACGAGCTCGGGGTTGCCCAAGTTCTCCAAATCGCCATTGACCGAAGCCGCATTGCGAGGCACCGACTATCAAGGCAACGTCACCCCACGCGATCGTGTGCTGGCCGCCGCACGCGCCTCCCGCACCCCCGGCCTGACCTACCTGTACATCCGTGACGCCGACAAAGTCGGCCACAATTACGGGTGGGATTCCGAACACTGGGTGGCCGCATTCGAACATATCGACGCCCAGCTCGCGCTCCTGAAACGCAGCGCACCCAAAGGCACGCTGATCGTCATCGTAGCCGACCACGGCATGGTGCAAACCGACATGGACCAGCGGATTGACATCGCCGTTGAACCGCAGCTCACCCGAGGCGTGTCACTGGTCGGGGGGGAGCCGCGCTCGCTGATGCTGTATGCCGAGCCGGATGAACGACCTGAGGATATAGCTTGCCGGTGGCGCGATTGTCTGCAAGACCGAGCCTTGGTGCGGACCAAGGATGAGGCCATCGCGGACGGATTGTTTGGACCGGTCTGCGAGCGAGTCCGGCCAATGCTCGGCGATGTGGTCGTGCAGGCAGCGGGAGCCGTGACCCTCGTCGATTCGCGTACGCAAGGAGACAAGGCCACCCACCTGCCGAGCGTGCATGGCTCCCAAACAGCATTGGAAATGGATATTCCCTGCCTGATCGATATGGCCTGATTCGGAAATTCAGTCTCCGAACAGAATCTCGTCCCAGCTTGGTACGGCCGAACGTCCTGATTTACGCTTGGCCGGTTTGGCTGGTGCCTCATGTTCGGTGGCGGCGGATTCGGCCGCCCGCTCCTGCTCGGTGGCTACTAGCTGTGCATTGGGGCCACTCCGTATGGTCTTGTCCGAAACATTGTCAGAGCCCTGCTCTGGTGCCGTGGCAGGCGATTGCTGTAATCCTGCGGCAGATGGCGAAACAGATCCGGCGGTCTGCGAAGAGACCGGACTGGGGGCCGTAGTGCCATGAGCCTGGGTCGTGGCCGGTGAGATGGACGTGGATAGATCCACTGGGGGCATGGAACCTGTGGAAGTGACAGAGGGCCGGATTGCGGCAGGCCGTGCGGCCGGAATCGAAGGCGTAGGAGCCGCCCAAGCAGACACGGCGCGCTCGATACGCGCGGAGCGTACGGAGTCGCCGGGCAGTTCGGGAATCGTCGGCTTGAGTTTGGAATCCGTGGCTGATTCCGGATTCTGTTCGCCGAGCAGTTTTCGAGCGGCATTGTTCAGGCTCATCACGGAATTGTCGTGCATATTCCACGTCCATTCGGCATGGATCTCACGGCCCGCGGAAGTGAATATCGCCACGATGCGCCAAGGCTCAAGTCCACGTCGGGTGGATTTCCAGGTCACTGATTCCATGCCGATTCCCGCAGAGGCCAGCGTGCGTTCCACCAGTTCGCTGATGGTGCGCACCCTGCTGTCTTTGGGTGCCGCCACGGCAAGGAACTGTTCGATGGCATACTGTTTCTCGGTCTCCACAGCCATGGAGAAACGACGTACCAGCATTTCGCTCAGATGATATTTCTCCGCGACACGGGCCGGATCGGCACCGGCGCGAATCAGCGACTGTATCTGGGAAATCGGCAAAGTGGACTGCTGATGCGGCTGGGGAGCCTGTCGCATCTCGCTTCTGACCTGCTTGGCCTCAAGAATCGCCCGTTCGAGCGTGTCGTCCACGCTCACAGCCATTTCCCTGCCGCCAAGGGAGAATACGAGGTCCCCCGTCTTGCTCACGCGCACGAAACGGGCTTTTTCAAGCCGATCATCTGGCATATTCGCACCACTTTCCGTCGCAAAGACATTACTTCTTTTAAGTATGCCCCACGTGTCGAACTTTACGAGTATTTCAAATCGTGTATCCTATGGGCGAGTACGGCGCTGACCGTGCTATATATATCGACTTACGAACCAAAGACGACGAAAGGACCATGATGGCTCAGGATTATGATTCCCCCCGCAACAAGGATGAGGACGAGGAATCGCTGCAGGCGCTGGGGAAGTCCTCGCAGAACGCCTCGAGCGACATCGACGACGATGAGAACGCCATCGCCGAAGACTACGAACTGCCGGGCGCCGATTTGAGCAACGAGGATTCCTCGGTGACCGTCATCCCCATGCAGGGTGACGAGTTCATCTGCTCGCAGTGCTTCCTGGTCAAGCATCGCAGCCAGCTCGCCTACACGGACGAGGATGGCCAGCCGGTGTGTGAGGAGTGCGCCGCCTGATGGCGTTCGACGAGACCTACAACGAGCCCGAATCCACCGAGGTCCTGGTCAAGAGCCTCGACCCCGAACATCCGGCCCAGCTGCACTATGCCCACGCGGGCGATGCCGGTGCCGACCTCATCACCACCGTCGATGTGACGCTGAAGCCTTTTGAACGGGCACTGGTTCCCACCGGCGTGGCCATCGCCCTACCTGCGGGCTACGTGGCGTTGGTGCATCCGCGTTCCGGGCTGGCCGCCAAGCAGGGCGTCACCGTGCTCAACGCGCCTGGCACCGTTGATGCCGGCTACCGTGGCGAGATCAAGGTGCCTCTGATCAACCTCGATCCGAAGCACACCGCCGTCTTCCATCCGGGCGATCGCATCGCTCAATTGGTGATTCAGCGGTATGTTGAGGCTCGGTTCATCCCGGCCGAGACACTGCCCGGATCCGATCGCGCCGAACGCGGGTTCGGTTCGACGGGAGTGGCGTCCTGACCGGATTAGGCCGGTTGAATGACTAAGGTGATGACGGCAACAACGGTTGTGGAACCAATGATGGCGAACAGGTGAATGCACAAGGCTCCGGTTCACGGCTACAATGAACTTCATGACGAGGGAGGTGACTGGCATGGCAGAGATTGATGGCGAGCAGTACGCCGCCCGTAAGTTGGGTTGTGAGATCAGTGCCGATCCGCTCAATCCGCTGGATCCAATCAAGAAGGTGTGCAAGTCCCATCACCCCGATGAGGATTTGTCCATTCTTGACCGTGCCTACCGGCGTGCTGTCATCCAGCACTCCGCCCAGCGCCGCAAGTCTGGCGAGCCGTACATCATCCACCCGCTGGCCGTTTCCCAGATTCTCGCGGATCTGGGCATGGGCCCGATCGTGGTGGCAGCCGGCCTGTTGCACGACACGGTGGAAGACACCGACTATACGTTGGATCAATGCCGCGCCGAATTCGGCGACACCGTGGCCGGTCTGGTCGATGGCGTTACCAAGCTGAGTCAGCTTGAAGTGGGTGATTCCGCCCAAGCCGAAACCATTCGCAAACTCGTGGTGGCCATGAGCCGCGACGTGCGTACCTTGGTGGTCAAGCTCGCCGACCGCGTACACAACGCTCGCACCTGGCGCTATGTGAAGACCACGTCCGCCCAGAAGAAGGCGCGTGAAACCCTTGACGTGTACGCACCTTTGGCCAACCGACTCGGTATGAACGCCATCAAGACGGAGCTCGAGGAACTGAGCTTCAAGGTGCTCTACCCGAAGATCTACAACGAGATCGTGGTGCTGGTGGCTCGCCGAGCCGGCCAGCGCGATGTGTACCTGAAGCAGATTCTGGCGGAGATCAACGAGGATCTCGACGAGCAGAACATCAAGGCATACGTCACCGGACGCCCGAAGGATTACTTCTCCATCTACCAGAAGATGATCGTGCGCGGCCATGATTTCGCGAACATCTACGATTTGGTCGGTGTGCGCATCATCGTCGACACCATTCAGGACTGCTATGCGGCGCTTGGTGCCGTGCATGCGCGGTGGAACCCGGTTCCCGGCCGATTCAAGGACTACATCGCCATGCCGAAGCTCAACATGTACCAGTCGCTGCACACCACGGTGGTGGGCCCCGGTGGCAAGCCGGTCGAAATCCAGATTCGCACTTGGGACATGCACCGCCGCGCCGAATTCGGCATCGCCGCGCACTGGAAATACAAGGAAAACGGCCAGGCCGGCCGCGCCCTGAGCTCGCCGGACAAGTCCGATCGAAAGCGTGATGAAAACAATCAGGAGCTTTCCGAGGTCGATAACCTCAAATGGATTCAGCAGCTCGCCGACTGGACCAGCGAAACCCCTGATTCCAACGAATTCTTGGGCTCGCTCAAGGAAGACCTTGGCTCGTCCGAAGTCTACGTGTTCACGCCGAAAGGCAAAATCGTATCCCTGCCCGCTCACGCCACGCCGGTCGACTTCGCGTACGCCGTGCACACCGAAGTGGGCCACCGTACGATGGGCGCGCGCGTCAACGGTCGTTTGGTGCCGCTCGACACCACGCTCGATAATGGCGATACCGTCGAAATTCTGACGTCCAAATCCGATACAGCCGGCCCGTCACGCGATTGGCTGAGCTTCGTCAAGAGTCCGAAGGCCCGCAACAAGATTCGTCAGTGGTTCTCCAAGGAGCGTCGTACTGAAGCCATCGAGGAGGGCCGCGACGAGCTGACCCGCGCGATGCGCAAGCGCAATCTGCCGGTCAACACATTGCTTACGCCCGAAGCACTGGTGGGTGTGGCCGACGACCTTAACTTCCCGAACGCGGACGCCGTGTTCGCCGCCATTGGTGACGGACAGGTCTCCACGCAGAACGTCATCTCGCATCTGGTCAAGGATGCGGGTGCCGACGAGGTCGATGAGGAAGTCGAGCAGGAAGTCCTGCCGCTGAAGCCCATGGAACGCAAGGCCTCCAGCAGCTCCACCGGCGTGTCCGTCAAGGGCGTGGGCGATGTGTGGATCAAGCTGGCCCGTTGCTGCATGCCGGTGCCCGGTGACAATATCATCGGCTTCATCACCCGTAATCAGGGCGTATCCGTGCACCGCACCGACTGCCAGAACATGATCGATCTGAAAAACAAGCAGCCTGAGCGTGTGGTCGAAGTCGAATGGACCAGCACCAAGGGCCTGTTCATGGTCAAGATTCAGGTCGAGGCGCTGGATCGACGAAACCTGCTTTCGGACGTGACACGTGTGCTTTCCGACCATGGCGTGAACATCATTTCCGGTACGATCGCCACCGGTTCCGATCGCGTGGCCACCAGCCAGTTCAGCTTCGAAATGGCCGATCCGCAGCATCTCAACTCGTTGCTGGCAGCCGTGCGCAAGATTGATGGCGTGTTCGACGTGTACCGCATCACTGGTGCCAAGGAATCCGCCGAACCTCGACTGCGCAAGATGAAGTAGGCCGTTGCCTTACTCTGGCTCCCCTCAGAGAGGGGAGCCAAGAACACGAAAAGGTTCTGACTGGAATACCAATCAGGACCTTTGCCGTATATGTTGTCGGTCTTACTCCGCCACGTCCACAGAGAGAATCACGGCCGGCTCGAGCGGGCGATCCATTGGATCGGTGTCCAGTGTTTCGAGCTTATCGACGACCTTCTTGGAGTCGTCATCGGCGACCTCACCGAAGATGGTGTGGTGACCGTCCAGCCACGGGGTCGGCACGGTGGTGATGAAGAACTGGGAGCCGTTGGTGCCATGGACCTTACCGTCCATGCCGCGACGCAGACCGGCGTTGGCCATAGCCAACAGGTACGGCTTGTCGAACTTCAGGCTCGGGTCGATCTCATCGTCGAACTCGTAGCCAGGGCCGCCGGTACCGGTGCCCAGCGGGCAACCGCCCTGAATCATGAACTGCTTGATGATACGGTGGAAGGTCAGGCCGTTGTAGAACTTGCCGTGGGAAGGCTGGCCGGTGTACGGGTCCGCCCATTCCTTCTCGCCGGTGGCGAGGCCCAGGAAGTTGGCCACGGTGTTCGGAGCCTTGTCGTCGAACAGGTTGATGGTGATGCTGCCCTCAGAGGTATGCATGATTACGGTAGTCATGTTCCTAAGTGTCTCATGGGCTTGAGACCGGCCGGAAACCCCAATCCCGCCATGCTTCGAGGGGCTGGACGGGGAACCCGAGCCGGACGGGACCCCGAACGGCACGAAACCGGCCAAGGCACCTTTAGCTGCACCTGAGATTCCATCCTCGACCGGGGCGTCGGGGTTGAAGGGACTGACAAGGAACCTGGGGGAGCCGGCACCTACCAAAGCACCTGGCTTCTCGGCAAAAACTCCATACTCGGCCGATTTTGCATATCCAGCCTCGGCTTTGCTGAGAATTGTGTCATCCATTAGGGCGCTCGGCGTGACACCTAGAAAATCGGCGGTCGTTACAAGATCGCTTACTGACCATCCAACTTTGCCACACATTTTCATGGACATAGCACTCTTGGTAATGCCCAAAGCTTCTCCAAGTGCCTTTTGTGTTTTTCCGCTTAGTCCTAGATAAACTCTCACGTTGGTCGGGATCGCCGCTTCAGCACGCTGTCCTTTATCCAAAGGTGTTTCTGGTGAGACTTCCGATGTGGACATATGATCACTTCCCAAAATAGTTCAGAATTTCTTAATTAAGTGTCTCATACGATTTGCGTTCAGTCAAACTGTACGCTATAGTGAAGTACAGTAAAAATGAACCAAGTCAGAAAGAAAGAACTATGAATGGAGTGACCCAAAGGATAAGTGCTCTGGTAAAGGGTGAGGGACTTACTTGTGCCCAACTCGGTTCATTGCTTGGTTTATCGAAAACTTCGGCGAATGGAAAACTCTTGGGACGCATTGGCTGGACAACTTCAGACATCGTTGTGTTGTCCGAGCACTTCCGTGTGTCTACCGACTATTTGCTGGGGCTTGATGCTGATCATGAGGAGGTTGCGTGATGGCTGGTGGAATCTACGAACAGTCCGAATGGCCGGACAGCCGGTGGGATTGCGTCACGGTGTGCGATGGCTGCCACACAGTGGTCTGGGGCACGTTCTGGGACGACTACGATTCGGCCGCCCGCGACGCTTATTTCGCCCGTAACGGCTGGCGCAACTACTGCGTGCCGGGCGACACGGAGATTTTGGAGCTCTGCCCGGCCTGCGCCGTGCGCGCCCTGCGCCGCGGCGAGACCCGCGGCCTGGCCGACACCTGGCTCCGCCCCACGCATGCCTACACGCACGCCTTCCGGGAGGTCGATGCACAGCTCTCCGTCCGCGAACGGGTGGTGGCGAACCTGCTGCTGACCGAGGGGAGGACGGCATGAGCGACGAAGCCGGAAGACTCGTCTTCTCCCGCGACCCGTCGGGAACATTCATCGACGGTATGGTCTTCGGAACTTCAGGAGGCGGTGAGAACGCCAATCTCGAAGTGCTGTGTGCGTTGCCCTACGAGCTTGTACGCCCACATGCTAGTGCCTCTGTCCTGGGTCCGCTGGTCGGCGTAGGGAATGTGAAGAGGCTGTTCCTGAGCGTCAAATACCTTGATGGTGAGATATCCGTCGGGCGGTACGACCGTGTATCCGGCTTTCTCGTTGAGCAGGCGCGCGCCCTCGTTGGTGGGGATGCTGAGTATCAGTTCAGCGCCGTGGTCTGCCGCCCAGGAGTCGCAGAACGCCTTGATCTGCGATCCGAAGCCTTCGCGCCGATGCTTTCTGACGACCGCGATCCCTTCGATGATGGCTGCATGCTCGGCGAAAGCCTCTCGTATCTGTGCGGCATGGACCCCGCTCGTCCCGGTGCGGTATATGAGCGTCTCGGCTACGCAAAGGGCTGGCTGGATGAGGGCCGCGCCTATCAGACGGTCCTGTCCCCATACGCCTATGTACGTAGGCCTGATCGTTCCATCGTCGTGTCTGACGACTGCTGGGACGCTTTGATCGAAGTCTTTGATGTCCCTGATGAGCAGGCTCTTGATTGCCTTTGCCTCGCCATCCGTTGCGGCGGCGCGTGGCCCGTCGACGGCGAGGGAGGTGGTGCGATGGTCTGATCCCATTCGATTTTCTCTCTTTCTCTGCAACTGAAAGAAAAACGCCCGTTCCCGATGCTGGAACGTCGGGGACGGGCGGTGCAACCAATATTCCGAGCGGCCGCGGATCCCGTATCTTGCCGGATCCCGGTCCGTGGCCGCCCAATGCATTGTCTTGGAGTAGTGATCACACATGAACGACTTTACTAAAGCATTCCGCATGTCTTGCTCTGTGTTTCCCGAGTGTAACCGGGATTTCCAGGCGCCGGTCTGGACTTTCCCGGTCGTGGTGGCATTCGCCCGCCATAATGGTCCGGTTTCCACCGATTCCCGTCGCCTGGCGTCGATGATGGCGCACCCGTCCATGGAAGGGAGACTCGCGTGAACTGGCTTGCAATCGTATTGATCGTGTTGTTCGTCGCGTTCACGTGGCTGATGGTGTTTGCCCTGTGCCGGGCGGCACGTCTCGGCGACGAAATGGCCGCCAGACTGGACACCGAACGCCGTGCCGCCCAGCAGCGTGAGGAGGAGCGGCCGTGAGCAACATCGCACTGTCATGGGCCTTCAGATGCCATGTCGGCAACGCGTCCGCGAAGGCCGTGCTCGTCTATTTGGCGGACCGTGCGGACGACGACGGCACCGCAGCCTATCCGAAGATCGCGACCATCGTCGCAGTCACCGAACTGTCCGAACGGACCGTGCGCACCGCGTTGAAGACTCTCCAGGAGCGCGGGTTCATCCGCCGTGGCGACCAACGGTATGCGCGTCTCGGCAAGGGCGGACGGAACCGTCTGCCCCAGTACTGCCAGATTGTGTGGGACCTCGCGGTGGAATCCGACCCGTCGACCCTCAAGTGGATCGGGGAGACGCACACCGCGGAACGGGATCCCGCGACCATGGGCAAGACCGTGGACCCGGAGGCCGGAACCGTGTTCGAGAACGGCGAATCCGAGGACGTGCTGCCGGAAAACGTTGGAACCAAGCCGATTCCCAGCACTGCAAATCTCGCAGGGCTGGAAAACGATTCGGAAACGGCACTGCAAATCCCGCAGGGCCAGCACTGCGAGAGCTGCACCCCCAGCACTGCAAATGCCGCACCTCCAGCACTGCAAATCTCGCAGGGCTGTATATATAAGGATAAAACCCTCCAGGTAAACCCTCCGAGTAAACCCTCCTTCCCCTCTGCCCCTACGGGGCATCTCCCCGCAAGCGGGGCGACCGCCGCCGAAAAAAATAAAACCGAACAACTCGACGAGGACGACACCGAGATCGCCGAAGCGGCCGGACGGGTCCTCGCCTCGCTCGGCGAGCAGCGCTCGATGCTCGGCCTGGTCACGCCCTCACCGACCAAAGCCGACCGCAAGGCCATCATCGGCCTGTACCGCAGGCTCGTCGACCAGGGAGCGCAATGGCCCACCCTCGTGATGGTCGACGCGATCGGCTTCGCCATGAACGGCGATTGGTGGCCCAAACGCATCCGCACCGGCCGGGCCCTCGCCAGACACTGGGACGAACTCAACGACGACATGATCCTCGCAGCCGGCCGCACAGACGGCGACGCACACGCACAGACGGTTCCGCCGGCCGAGTCCACGGAGCCGGATGCTGCGCCATGGCTGCCCGACTGGGCCGTGGAGACGCTGGCCGAATTGGACGGCCAGGACGCGACGGCCGGAGGGGAGGCGACGGCATGACCACGCGCATCGACTGTTCCGAGGCGGGTTTCAACGAATTCCTCCTCGCCAACCCGCAGCTCGACGGGCACGCGGACCTGATCTGGCAGCTGCACGCCGTCTACTGGCGCAACAAGCGCCTCGGCCATCCCAAGGCCGTCGGCCTGCTGATCCAATACGCCCGGGCATGGGCCGCCCGCAATCCCGGCGAAACCGCCATAGGACGCCTCCAGGCCCGCAAGACGCCGATGACGCAAGGACGGCGGCCATGAACGGGCGGGACATGATGCCGGCCTGCGCGAGAATCGCCGCGGCCGACCCGGCCATGGCGGATCGCATGTGGAACACGACGACCGACGACGATGGCCGGGACCTGGTCGACGAACGGATGCGCGGCAAGGGCCGCATGCTGTGTGCCGCGTGCCCCATGCGCCTCGACTGCATCAGCCGCGCTCTCGTCAACGGCTGGAAGGACAAGGCCGTGTACGGCGGGCTCGAATACGCGAGCCGCTGGACCCTCGCCCGACTGATCGCCCGCGACCTCCACATCGCCGACGGCGGCCTGCACCGGATCCCACGGAGTCGGGTCCGTGACTGGCTGGCCGAACATCCGGACTGGGCCGAACGCATGCGCCGTGATGGCCGCGACTACTGGCGACGGGCCAAACGTCGCCAACGCTCGCGCCGCGAATACGCGACCGACGATCCGCTGTTCCTTCCGACCGAACCCGTGCCGAAGGGCCTGGTCCAGGGCAGCCTCTTCTGACCGCTTCCCGTCGCGATCCGCGTGGGACGCGGCATAAACCGAAATACCGAAAAACCAACTAACCGGAATACCGAAAAACCGGAATACCGATACGAATCCAACACCGAAATACCGATAGGAGAAACAACCATGATCGTGACCATCGCAAACGCCAAGGGAGGCGTCGCCAAGACCACAAGCGCCATCTATCTCGCCGCCGCATACGCGCGGCGCTTCGAGGAGGGGGCCACGGTGCTCGATGCGGATCCGCAGTCCAGCGCGAGCCTGTGGAGGGACATGGCCGAGGAAAACGGCGGGTGGCCCGCAGGCACCGATGTGATGCCGGCGAACCTGAGCACGCTCCAGCGGCTGGCCCGTGCCGGGCATGGCGGCTTCGCTGTGGTGGACGCGCCGCCGCAGGGCCGGCTGTTCGAGGAAAGCGTCAAGGCCGCCGACTTCGTGGTCGTGCCCACCTCCGATTCGCCCATTGATCTGCAGCAGGCGTGGGCGACGATGAACGCGATTCCCGATGGCAAGCCCGGTGCGGTGCTCATCGTGCGCGCCGAACCCCGCACCCGAGCCTTCCAGGCGACCGTCGCCGCTCTTGACGAGGCCGGCACGCCCCGTTTCGACGCCGTTGTGTGCAAGCGGCAGGACATCAAGGCCGGCATGGGGCACTCCCCCGACAAGCTCCACGAGTACCCCCAGGTGCTCGGCGAGATCGTCGAAGCGATGGGGGCGCGCGCATGAGGAACCTCGACATGGCTTTCAGGCCCGCAGCCCGCACCCGCAGCGTCTCCGGCATGGCCGACGTCTTCCGCTCCGATCAGACGGGGGAATGGTCCAAGACCAGCGTGAGCATGAGGCCCGAAACGCGGCGGCGGCTCAAGACCTACGCCGCCGCGCACGACATGCGCATCCAGGAGGTCATCGACCTCGCGCTCGAAGCCTATCTCGCATGACGCGAGACGCCGTGCGAAACAAGCAGGTGCCCGAACCGGAACGGGGCAGAGCGCCACCGGCGGCGGCATGAACGCGCGGAAACCGGCAACCCCGGCTCCGACAGAGAATGACCGAAATACCGAAACCGGTAAAATCGGTGCATACCGAAACGAACGATGAAAGGACACGAATGAAAACGGAACAGGAAACGGAAACCAACACCCCGCCGCCCACGAACGGAGAAACCGCCGCCGTCGAGGAGTCGAGGCGTGTTCGGCCGAAGTGGCTGGTGCCGCTGGTCGCGGGCCTGTGCGCGGCGGCGCTTGTGGTGGCCGGCGGCATCGGATGGAAAATATGGTCGGACCGCCGACTGGCCGAGGCGAAGGCCGCGTGCGCCACGACCTCCGACGCGGCGCGCGGCGCGATGAACGACTGGAACACGCTCGTCAACGGCGACGCGGCCGACTTGCTGGAGGTCAAGGCCGATCAGGTGAAGGACGCGAAGACCATCGACGCGCTGAAAACCGCGCTGGACGTGGAAGCGCCGGAATACGAGGGCTGCGTGGCCGACGGCAAGGACGGGCTTGAAACGGCGATCGACGAACTGGACGATGCGGCCGCATGGTACGAGAAGCACACCGGGAGCCTGAAGAAGGCGGTGGACGCGGTGAACGACTCGAAGCTGGCGAAGACCATCGACACGGCGAAAACCCTGTTGGAGTCCAGCAACGGCAACGTGCAGGATGACAAGACGCGCGAGGAACTGTCCAAGGCCATCGAAGCCAAGAACGAGGCCGCGATAGCCAAGGCATCCAAGGCGGTGAACGATTCCATCGCGGCGAAGCGGAAGGCCGACGAGGAGGCGAAGGCCAAGGCCCAGGCCGAGGCCGATGCGAAAGCCGCCGCCGCTGCGAACGCCCAGACGCAACAACAGCAGTACAACTATCAGCAGTCTCAGCCCCAGCAATCCTGGACACCCTCATACCCCTACGGCGGAGGCTCCACTGGTGGCGGAAGCGGCACCACGGGAGGTTCCACAGGCGGCTCCGCCGGTTCCTCCTACGGCGGGAGCTTCGGCTACAGCAGCGGCTATGGAGCTGCTACTCCGGGCGGAACTTGCCCGGAGAGCGTGTGCGGCGTCTGACTTGCTGACATGCAGGCATGAAACTCGTCCGATTCGTTCGGGCGAGTTTTTTTTTATCATTCGCTTCGGTATGCACCGATTTTACCGGTTTCGGTATTTCGGTAAATACCCCGAATCATGCGTTTTTAGGCGTTTCCCCCTCCTCGTGGTCAATATCTCGCGTAACTGATCGGAAAAAATGTCCAAACTGGACCGGCCGAAATGGGGTTCTAATGGTTTGTGGCCGAAGTTTTCCGGACTCCGGCCACCGGCTTTTAGGCCGGTCGGAAACAAGAATCTAACAGGAGGAAACCCTATGGTTTTCAACGAGAGGAAACGGGCTGATGCCCGCAACGGGAAGGGGCTGCGCGTGGCAGTGGCCGCTTTGACTGCGGTGGCGACGCTGGCAGGCGGCGGCATGGTCGCGGCCACCGCGATGGCCGACGGCGGCGGCGGCTGGGCTCCCGGCTCGCCTGGCAGTGTCGGCGGCTCGGTGATCGGCTGGGCCTATGAGGACAACAACAACGGCGGTTTCGGCGGCGCTACCCTTGACGCGTTCAAGAAGGCCGTGGCGAAGATGGGCGCGACCTATAACAACTACAACGGCGTGGCCGATGAGAAGGCGAACACCGCGATCACGATGGCCAACAATGAATGCGTGGCCCGTTTCAACGACAAGCATCCGGGCGAGACCGCGAACTGCCGCATGGTCGCCGTCGGCGTGGTCGCCACGCCCACCACGCACTCCTATTCCGGCGAAGGCTTCGCCAGCGCCTCCTATTGGAGCGACGCATGGAACAAAAACATCGCACCGGTTAAATACCACAATAATGGTGCGTCTTATGACACTAATGACGGTTTCTCTGATGCTCCTGAGCGTTCGGTGGACTCGATCGCGGCCTCCCAGTGGAATAACAACCCGGTTGCGATCGTCATCATGTTGAACCAATACGAGCCGGTGCAGCCGAACTATCACTTGAGCGTGAGCACGCAGGCTGCGGAGATGTCGGGCCAGTCGGGCGACACCAAGGACGCCTCGGATGTGATCACCCTGTCCAGCGACGGGTCGAAGACCGAGAACGTGAACGGCACCGCGACCCTGCACTGGCGTGGCATTGACGGCACCGAGAAGACGGTGGCGAAGCAGTTCACCGCATCCAACAAGGGCAGCGCCACAGTGAGCGCGTCCTTCAAGGACATGGACGCCTCGTGGGAGTCGTGGCCTGCGGGCAAGCGCTGGTGGGACGTTGACGTGGCGAAGCAGGGCAACATGGCCGAGGCGGTCTCCCACAAGGGAGAGAACGACGGCAAGGAGTCCGGCGAGAAGACCACCACCCCGCCCGAGAAATGGCTGACCAACGAGGCCGGCGACACGGTGCGGGACGGCAACGACTCCATCGCGTCCGGCTCGCTGTACACGGCGCACATCAAGGCGCATTCCAACGCCTCCGGCAAGTTCTGGATCTACGACACGATCGACACCAGGGACGTGGTGATCGGCGGCACCGACAAGGACGACGTGAGCAAGGTCAACGTGACCGACGCGAACGGCAACATCGTGCCGGCGGACATTTCCATCGACGATTCCATCGATGGCAAGCGCGTGGTCAAGGCGCACGCCACCGCCCCGCATTCCGGCCTCTACACGCTGAACGTGCCCCAGAGCGCGAAACCGACCGGCGGCGACTACGAGATCAACGACGGTTCCGTGGCGTGCTGGAACGGAGACAACGGCACCGGCAGCCTGGCCGACTGCCAGACCGGCAACAGCGACAGCGTGGGCAAGGTCACGCCGACCCCGGACAAGGTGTGGGTGCTGGACGAGTCCGGCGCTCTCGTGGCCGAGGACAAGGGTTGGACCAACCAGCAGGGCGTCGATCAGAAGACGTTCCTCGTGGGCGACCAGGTGGGCGTGGTCGTCAACGGCAGCATCCCCGCGCACCTGCTCAACCCGCTGGCATCCTATTCCATCACCGATGATCTGACCGGTTCGAACCAGTGGATCGACTGGAAGTCCGGCAAGGTGTTCGTCGACGGCAAGGACGAGACCGACCAGTTCGATATCGTGATCGACCAGAAGGCCAGGACCGCGACCGCCACCGCGAAGTCCGCCTACATCGCGAAGACGATGTTCAGGAACAGCGCGAGCAAGGTCAAGTTCTACCTGACGGGCACCATCAAAAAGGGTGCCACCGAGGGCAAGAAGATCCAGCTGACCAACAAGGCGTACGAGAAGTGGAACAACGAGACCCGACCGACCAACGAGCCGCCGGTGTTCGTGTGGACACCCAACCCCAACAAGGCGTGGGCCATGAAGGTTAACGGCAAGTGGCAGCTGACCGTCGATCCGACCAAGAGCGACAAGGTGGGCGGCGACGACAAGTACTACCGTCTCGGCGACGAGGCGGCGGCGGTCATCTCCGGCACCCTGCCCACCGGATTGGGCCGCGTGCCCGAGATCGCGTGGACCGACGACTTCGCCAACGTCGATAGCATCCTCGACCTGAAGGACACCTCCAACATCAAGGTCTACGAGCAGGACACCACCGACGAGGCCAACGCCGGCGTCAACGACCTGAACAAGACCGGCAAGGACGTGACCGACCAGTTCGACATCACCGCCGAGGGCACCAAGGTCACGGTCAGCGCGAAGGACTCCTACGAGGCCGCGCAGAAGGACCTGAAGACCGCGAAGCAGATCAGCGTCGTGATCCCGTTCGACGTGAACTTCGACACCGTGAAGCTGCTCGAATCCCACGGCAAGGCGGAGGGCGACGAGCTCAACACGTGCGCGGACCCGAAGGGCGACGACCTCGACAACAAGGGAGGCCAGACGGTCGGCGGCAGCACGGTGGACACCAACACGCCGAAGATCTGCGTGACCGTGCCCCCGATCCACAAGCAGGTCATCGCCGAATCCTCCCAGGGCGGCGACCAGTCCAGCATCGACACCAAGACCGTGTTCCCCGGCCAGACCGTGGAATACACCGTGCGCGTGGACCCGCGGATCCCTGCGGACCAGGCATATTCGGTGACCGCCATCAAGCTGAGCGACACCTATTCCGAGTACACCACCGCGAACAAGCAGACCCTGGAGATCACCGACCTGGGAACCGGCGGCATCATCCCGAAGAGCGCCTATAAGGTGCAGTGGGACGAAGCCAACCACTCGTTCGAGGCCACGTTCGCCAGGGACTGGGTTGCCGCCAACTGGAAGGCCGGCTCCAACCCGCGCGTGCTGCTGCGCTTCGAGGCCAAGGTGAACGAGGACGCGCCCACCGACAAGACCGTCGACAACAAGGCCGCGCTGACCGTCAACAACGGCGTCACCCCGTCCAACAAGGTCGAGAACGAGCCGCCGGTCATCAAGCCCTCCAAGCAGGACACGCAGAAGGACCCGACCATCAGCATCGACGGCAAGACCGCGCTGCTGGGCGACAAGGTGTACTACCGCGTCAACATCGACGCCTCCAGGCTCACCGACACCGCCTACAAGGTATGGCGCTTGGGCATGACGGACGACTACGACCAGGAGTACCTGACCCTCGACGCGAAGCACGTGGAGATCCTTGACGAGACCGGCCGGGACCGCACCGGCGAGTTCAACATCCAGGACAAGGACGGGGTGCTCTACGCCTTCGCCAGGACCGTGGACACCCAGATCCCCGCGACCGGCGAGACCGTGCCCGGCGACCCGCAGCCCGACGACCTGAAGGCGTACAGCGAGAAGACCGACAAGGATTACGACCCGCTGAAGGACCCGAGCATCGACCAGTCGCTGCTGGGCCACACCTACCAGGTGGTCATGCCGATGACCGTCATCAAGGTCAAGGACGGCCACACGGTGGAGAACACCGCCACGCAGGTCACGAACGACAAGCGCGACAAGACCAACACCGTCACCAACCCGCTGAAGGAGATCAACCCGACCAAGGACGTGGCCGTGCAGGTCGGCGGCGACAGCATCGACGGCAAGAGCGTGTATCTGAATCACACGTTCCTCTACCGACTGGATTCCAGCATCCTGCCCCCGGGCCGCGCCTACCAGACCGTCACGGACTGGGGCGGCACGGACCAGCTGAACACCGAGTACGACCAGTACCTGGGCAACTGGGCCGTCTACGCCAGCCGCGACCTGTACAGGGACGGCCAGATGCTCGCGGCCAGGGGCGAGAAGATCGCGGGCAGCGGCTTCGACTCCTCGAAGTTCGGCGGCAACCTGTTCACCGTGGACGCCGACGACAACGGCAAGGTCACGGCCGACGCGACCCAGACCTACCTCGACCTCGTGAGCGCCGACAACGAGCACGAGGCCGGCTGGGTGCTCTACCTCCAGTGCAAGCGCATCGCCGTGGCCGACGAGGTGCCCAACACGTGGACCGAGACCATCAACGGCCAGCCGCGCGAATCCAACAAGGTGATCACCAAGACCCCGGACATGACCCCGAGCATCCACCTCGAAAAGGTCGATACCCCGACCCTCAAGCAGGAAGGCCAGGAGCAGGCGGACCGCGACGACCCGAAGCAGGCGCTGAAGATGGACGCCGACAGCATCGGCATCACGTTCATCATCACCAACACCTCCAAGACCGACCCGGCCACCGGTGACGGCGCATGGTACAAGGCAAGCGACCTGAACCTCGACGACTCCACCATCGTCGGCGACGCGCACGTGGACATGGATTCGCTCACCTATCCCGCCGACTGGGACACCCTGGTGCTCAAGCCGGGCGAATCGGTCAGCGTGACCGGCACGCTCAAGGGCGTCAAGGAAGGCGAGACCCACACGGACCGCGCCATCGTCACCGGAACCCCGCTCGTGGAATGCGCGCCGTCCAACGGCGACCCGTTCAACGACAAGACCGACGGCGGCGAAGACACCGATCCGGAATACTCCACCGGCGACGTGACCGAGATCGACGGCAAGCAGCTGTGCGCCGACACCCAGACCACCAGCAACACCGACGACTGGAACGGATACCGTGCCAAGCCGTTGGCCTCCACCGGCACGGCCGTGCTCGGCCTTGCCGGCGGCGCTCTGGCGGTGCTGCTCGCGGGCGGCTCCCTGCTCGTGTTCCGCAAGCGCCACTACGCACAGGGTTCCGGCCGCCACACGGCCGTGAACGCGGGCAAGTGACCCCGTGGCGTTCCGGCCTCGCCATCCGATGACGGCCGGGACGCCATCCACAGACTTCACATGCCGGAAAGGGGCATAAAACTTTCCGAATCCCGTGCCCCGGACGGCGTGTGAACCCCCAGGCCCTTCGCCAGCCTCTCCCCCGGCGAAGGGCCTTTTCCATGCCCGGAACCCGTGAACCCGTGGAACCGTGGAGCCGCAGACCCGTGGAACCGTGCTCCCGATGGGGCCTGTAGACGGTGCGCCCCGCAGCGGCCCGCGACCCGGCGCATCATCGACTCTGACATTGTTCGCACCATCATCATTCCTCTGGAGGTTGCACATGGCTGACAGGCAAACCGCATTGGCCGTATTCGATTTTCTCGACTCGCTGCGCGCCGGACAATACCGCATCGGCGCGGACGCGGAAAAGGACCATGCCACGGCGGGACTGCTGGCATCGCTGTCCGGCGACACGGGGCTGCGCGACGCCGTGTGCGCGAAGCTGATATCGCCGGGCCTGGAACGCGCCCGTTTCCTCATGGTCGCCGAGCACGATCCGCGCGCCTTGCCCCTGTTCGCCTCGGGCCAGGTCAAACCGTGGTACCAGGCCGACTACAACGTGCGCGAGATAGCCAACAGCGAGTTCCACCAGGACATACCCGCACTGCTGTGGCGGCTGTCCAACACCATCCCGGATTCCGCGCGAAGGGAGGGCATGCTTGAGGCCGCCGCGTACATGAGCTTCATGCAGGGCGATCCCGAGGCCGCGTTCACCGGCCATCTGGGCCGGCTCGCGGCGGTCTCGCCCGAGGGCGAGGTCACGCGCTGCCTCATGGACGCGCACGAACACGGCCAGCATCCCGCATGGGTCATGGAACAGCGGCAGCTGCGCGAACGGCAGGCCGACGCCGCCGACGGCATGGCCGCCACCGCGCCGGACCGCCCGAGCCTCCGCCAACGCCTCTTCCCGAACCGATGAACACCTCCGGCACGGACCCATGGGAGATGGGCCCCATAATCGCCGCCGGCACCGCCGTCGCCATCGAACCGGCACAGGAACCGGAACGCCGGCCACCGGCCGAACCCGAACCCGAGCCCGGGCTCGGGCTGGAGCCGGATGCGCGATGCGTGGACGACGCCGGAAGCGAAGACCGGGCGAACCCGGCCGTCGATCCGTGGGAGATCGGCCCGCTGCCATCGGCCTCGAATCCGGTGGGGAATGATATCCCGGCCGATGCCCCGGCATCGGAACCGCAGCACGTCGGCGGTGCCGTGGAGCCGGCCGATCTCGCCGACACGATCGACCTCACGCCGGTCGGCGACCGGGATGCCGCCATGCCCGTGCGCGAATGGAGGCGCATGGCCACGACCGCGGGCGGCATCCTGCTCGCGGCCTGCGTCACGGTCGCCGGCATGTCCGCGTGGAGATCGCATGAATCCGCCACGGCCGCACGCGAGCTGGAACAGGCGACGGCGGACTGCGCCACCGCCCACGCTGCGGCGAAGAAAGCCGAACGGAAGCTGGTCGAATATCTCGACGGCGACCGGCTCGCACAGGCGAAAGCGGTCACGGCCGACAAGCTCGCCGACCCGGAAACCCTGGAAACCCTCGACAAGCTGGCCGAACAATATTCCGAGGGCGAGCGAATCCCCGCATGTGCCGCCACGGACACGGAAACGGCCAACGCCACCACATCCAAGCTGCAAGCCATCGAAAAGAAGCACACGGGAAATCTCTCGCGGCTGAAGAAGGCGGCGGGCGCGGTGTTCTCCTCACGGCTGGCCCATACCGTCGAACAGGGCGAACGATTGTATTCCTCCTCCGAAGGCAAGGTGCAGGACGAATATTCTCGCGCCCTGCTGCGCGCCTCCATCGACAAGCGCGACGAGAAGGCCATCACCGACGCCATGGACAAGGTGAACGCCTCCATCGACGCGAAGACCAAGGCCGACGAGGAAAGGAAAGCGCAGGAGGAGGCCGCAGCGGCTGCGGCGGCGCAGGCGCAGAGCACGCCGGCACCGCAACAGTACTCGTACACGCCCTCCGGCTCCGCTTCGGGCTCGGGTTCCGGCCCGTCCGGCGGCGGATACCATTCCTCCGGCGGTTCCGCCGGCTCGACCGGTGGTTCCGCGTCTCCGGGCTGGTCGGTGCCCGCGAACCCGGACCCCTCGCAACTGCCCGGCACCGACCCGAGCCTATGAAAGGACCAGCACCATGCCACAACTGACCACGTTGATCCCGTCGTTCGCGGCACCCGTCACCGACCGCGTGTGGCTGGTGGGCGCGCACGGCGGTGCCGGATGCACCACGATCCGCCATTCGGATCCGGAACGTTTCGCCGACGCCGGCCGCGCGCTGCCGGTGAGCCAGGATCCCTCCATGCCGTCGCGCATCATCCTGTGCGCCATGGGAACCGGGAGAGGTCTCGAATCGTTGCGCGCGCTGCTCGCCGACCAGTCGGCCGGACTGTTCGGCGCATCGATCCTGTTGGGCGCGGCCATCACCGACCCCGTGCCCCGTATGCCCCGGCCTTTGGTGGCGGCGCGCATCCAACTGTCATCCGCCGTCCGCGTGTGGCGGCTGCCCCATATCAAAGGGCTTGAACTCGACGGGTTTCCCCGGCGTTATCCGGCCGCGTACTCACGGCTCGTGAAGGACGTAGACGCCATGCCCCGCGCCACGGCCCATGTCGGCTGACGATGGTGCATGAACCTAACACGAAAGGAACAACCCAATGCTGCATGAAACATGCGTGATCCTCGCCGAGACCCTTTCCGACCCGACCCCGTGCCTGCCTCCGGGATTCTCGGGCCCGGTATCCACCGCCCTGGGCTGGGTGAAGGCGCTGAGCCTGGTGATCGGCGTGGTCGCGCTGGTGCGCATCGGCGTGCACATCCTGCGCCAGCAGGGCGACGGCGTGCCAGACCGCGACGACACGTTCGACAAGCTCGTCAACTGGGTGATCGGCATCTTCCTCGGTGCGGGCGCTGTCGCCATTCTCGCCGCACTCGGCCTGTCCGTCACCGCAAGCTGCTGAGAAAAAGCCATGAAAGGGATTCGACGCATACGGCAGCGCCTGTGCGCGCTGCCGCTCGCCCTCGCCTGCCTTGCCGGCCTCGCCGCCTGCGGCGGACCCGACTTCGGATCGTTCAGCAAGGAGCTCACGTTCGGCGACAAGCAGGTCAGCGACACCCAGACCACCTACGTGATGAAGATACCCGAAGGCAGGCTCGGCGACCTGATCGGCCCCAGCCAGATCCAATGGGTCATCGACCAGTACGGCGACCCGCCCGCCCATACCGGCGTGGTCGCGGTCGGCACCAAGAAGGCGGCGAAGGATCTGCTGAGGAAGTCTCCGGAACTGCAATGCAGGGCATTGGAGAACACGTATCAGGAGGAGTCGTCCGACGAGGGCAAATGGGAGTACAAGGACTCCTCGTGCCGGAAGCAGCGCAAGCTCTCCTGGCTGGAGAAGACCCTGTGGAACATGTACCAGGTGCAGTCGGATTCCACGATCGAATGGCTGTCCACCAGCCGCAACACGCTGGTCGCCGCGAACGACACGGTATCAACGTTGCAGGCGAACGCCACCCCGGACTACGATTCATGGTTCGCACCGGTGAACCGGTACCTGCGCATCGCGCAGGGCGTGCTCGTCGCAGCCGCCGCGATCAGCCTGATCGTGCTGAGCGCGCGCATCGTGTGGAACATCGGCCAGGGCGGCGAGGGCCGTCTGCTCGACCGCATCGGCTGGATACTGCTCGGCGTGCTGCTCGGCTCCTCGTGCGCGAGCATCGCGCTCACGTTCTTCTCCCGCTCGTCCGGCGGCAATCCGGGCCTGCCGTCATGGACGCCGGGCGGCGGCACCACGTTCTTCCTGTCGGACTACATCCGTATGCAGGTTGACCCGTTCCTTATCATCGCGGCCGTGTGCGGCGTGATCGCGGCCGGCTGGAAGCTCGTCACCCAACAGGAGGGCCGTGACCTGATCCCCTTGGGCAAGGCCTTCATGTGGGCGATCCTGAGCGCCGTGTGCCTTGCCGGACTGGTCAACACGTTCCAGGCCACATTCGACACGTGGACCGCCGACGTGCTCAGGTCCGCCTCGGGCATGATGAACGACGCCTGGGAATCGAAAAGCCTGGCCGCGAGCTCGTTCTTCAATCTCGGCGCGCCCGTCGCCATCGTGCTCACCATCGTGATGTGGATCTGCGGGCTGATCAGCAAGATATTCGCCTACTTCCGCGCCGGGATGCTGCCGATCCTGGTGGGCGTGGCACCCATGTGGGCCGCCATGAGCTGGATGGAGACCGGCAAGCAGGCTTTCGCCAAGACCATCGGCTGGCTGGCCGCGTTCCTGGCCTACAAGCCCGTCGCCGCACTGGTCATGGCTACCGGCAGCGCGATCATGGCCACGGCCGGGCCCGGCGACGACAGCCAGGCCATCACGCTGATGCTCACCCTGAGCGTCATCATCCTCCTTCCCGCCATGATCCGCGTGATCGTGCCCGCCGTGCAATCCTCGGTCGGCGGTGGCGGCGGCGGAATCCTGCCCTCCATACTCGGCATGGGAGTCGCCCTGGCCGGCGGCGGCCTGCGCAAGGCCATGGGCGGCAAGGGCGGCAGGAAAGGCGGCGGCGACGGACGCGGCGAAGCGTCACCGGACGGTGCCAGACCCGGTGCCGGTCGCGGCCTGGCCGGACTGCTTTCCGGGCTCGGCCGAAACGGCGGAAAGCCGCAGGGAGCGAACGGCGGCGGCAGGCACGCCAAACCTCTGGACGGCAATCCCACGGGCGGCGAACCGCAGAACACCGGCGACAAGCCGCAGGGAGCGAACCGCAAGGGCAGCGACGGCAAACCGCAGGGAGCGAACGGCAATGGTGCGGGGAGTCCGGTTCCACCGGCACCCGATGGCGCATCCCCTGACCCGTCAGGCGGCAACAGGCCGCAGGGGGCGAACGGCGATGCCGGCGGGTTCGCCCGCGAGGGTGCCCCGGACGGTGCCGACCGCTCGACCACTCGCAAGGGCAAGACATTCTGACGCATACGTTTTGTTAAGGAGATTCGGATAATCATGGCGTCGAACACGACATACGGCGATTGGATGCGGCCGATGCCGGGCGGCATCCGCAACATCGGCATCCCGCTGACGATAGCGGGCATGGGTGTGCTGACCTGCACGCTGCTGGTCAGCATGGCGAGCGTGGTCGCGGCCATCGCGATCCTCGTGGTCGGCATGGGCGTCATCCTCGTGTTGGCCATCCGCGACCGCGAGCACCGCAACATGGTGGATCGCACCGTGGAGAAGCGCACGTGGATGGCCGCGCAGCGTTCCGGCGCTAACCTGTACCGTTCCGGCCTGCTCGCGCCGATCGACGGCGGCAAGGCCATGCTGCCGGGCATCCTCTCACGGGTGGGCCTGACCTCCGCCCTGGACGGGCTGGGCGGCGAGTTCTGCCTGGTGCGGCATTCGCACACCGGCGAATACTCGCTGCTCCTGTCATGCCAGCCGCAGGGTGCGAGCCTCGCCGACGACGACGTGGAGGACTCGTACGTGGCCTCGTGGTCCGGGCTCATGGAATCGCTCGCCTCGGAGGCCGGCGTCACCCAACTGGCCGTGACCGTGGACACGGCACCCGATTCCGGCGTGAGGTTCCGCCGCACGCTGAGCAGACGCATCGTCAGGGACGCTCCCGAGCTGGCCGCGCGCGCCATGGCGCAGATCATGGACCAGTACGCGGCCGGCGGCGCTTCCAACGATGTGACATTGGCGCTGACTTTCCGCTATACCGACCGTGACGGCAGATACCTGGAGGCCGGGGAGGCCGCGCGTCGCATAAGCCTGCTGCTGCCGTCGATCCGCGAGCAGATAGCGCAGGCGGGAGGCGGTGCCGCGAGGGCCCTGGGCATGGAGGAGATCACGCGCATGGTCCGCGTCGCCTACGATCCGGCCGCGCAGGAGACGATCGAGGAATCCGACGAGCCGCCGTACATCGCCTGGGAGGATTGCGGACCCGTCTCCCACGAGGCCGGGTGGAGCCATTACGCGCATGATTCCGGTTTGAGCCGCACATGGGAGATGGTGGATCCGCCGAAAAGCAACGTGACCGCCGACACGCTCACCCGGCTGCTTTCCCCGTTGGCGGACTGCGACCGCAAGCGAGTGACCGTGCTCTACCGGATGCTGCCGCCCGACAAGACGATGTTCATGGCCGAGCAGAACAGGCAGAAGGCCGCGAACCAGGTCAGCCAGGAGAAACGGGCCACGGTGAGGTCCATGAGCCAGATCGGCAAGGCCAACCGCCAGGCCGTCGCAACGAACCAGGGCGCGGTCATGGTGTTCTTCGGGATGCTCGTCACCGTCACCGTGTCCAGGGGCGAACAGGAAAGCCAACGGCTCGAAGCCGCGTCACGCGCCGTGGAACAGGCCGCAGGCGGCGCGAAGATCGACCTGCGCCCCTGCTACGGGGCACAGGACACGGGATTCGCCGCAAGCCTGCCCCTTGGATTGAACGTCAGATCATACACTCCAGCCGGCCCCCTCGGCCGGCTCCTGTCCTGAACGGAGGACACGTGATGCCGATGCCATGGAAGCCGTCGAAACGAAAAGGAACCATGCCAAGCGCCACGGCCACGGACCCCGTGGCTCGCATGGAATCAATGCTGCTCGGTCCGTTGAAGGCCAAACCGGACGAGCCCGTGCCCCCGATGCCGTGGCGGGGGAAACGCTCGCGTGGAGGCGGCTATGCGGCCCTGATGCCCACGATAGACGAGTTCTTCGGCACGTCGAACCAGGTGTGCGGCGGGTTCTGGCCGTTCGGCACCGACATGGCCCTGCCGGCCGAGGGGGTGCCGGTCGGGCGAAGCCTGATGACGGGTGCCGGCGTGTGCTGCGACCCGATCAGCTGGTTCAAGGCCGGCATCATCAAACAGCCCTCTATGTTCCTGCTCGGCCTGCCGGCCATCGGCAAGAGCACGTTCGTGCGCCGCGAGGTGCTGGGACTGAGCGCCCTGGGCATGAACGCGATCATCCCCGGCGATCTGAAGCCCGACTACGCCTCACTGGTCAACATGCTCGGCGGCCAGGTCATCCGGCTGGGAGCGGGCATCGGCGTGGTCAACCCCCTGGACCCCGGCGACCTCCACCACGCACTGCAACAACTGGAGGGCGAGGCGCGCAAGGACCTCACGGACTACTACAACGACACGCGCGCCGCGCTCATGGAGGTGCTGCTGACGATCATGCGCACCGGCCGCGAGAACGACACCGATGCCGGTGCCAGGGGCGTGACCGCACGCGAATCCGATATCCTTTCCGTCGCCGTGCGCGTGCTCCACGACCGGCATGGCGGCGACCCGCAGCCTCCCGTCATCGCGGACCTGCGAGACCTGCTGAGGGAAGGGCCCGACGAGGTGCGCACGGCGGCGGTCTGGGACGACCCGGAAAACGACGAGCTCTACAGGGCGCAGGTTCGCGGCCTTCTGGCCGACCTGCACGGGTTCTCGAACCGCATGACGAAGTTCGGCCGTCTGTTCGGCGACCAGACCACCGCGCGCATCGACCTGTCCAGGCCCGTGGACTTCGACATCAGCGCCCTGGCCCAGTCGGGCGACGACGTGGTCGCCGCCGTGCTGGCGACCACGTGGACGAGCGCGTTCGCCGCGAAGAACGCCGCCGACGTGCTCGCCGAGGAGGGATTGCAGCCCCGGCGCAACCACGTGATCATCATGGACGAGATGCACCGCGCTTTGCGCGCCAGCCCCCTCATGGTCGAAAAGCTCGACCTGCTCACCCGTCTGAACAGGCAGTGGGGCGTAGGCCAGATCATGATCACGCACACGTTCAAGGACCTGATGTGCATGGAGACCCCGGCGCAGAACACCAAGGCGCGCGGCTTCGTGGAACGCAGCGAGATCAAGGTGCTGGGCGCTTTGAGCCGCATCGAGGTGGACCGCTACCTGCGCGGCGAATGCGGACTGCCCGTATCCCGGCGCGAGGAGGACATGCTGGAGGATTGGGCCACGCCCGTCAACTTCGGTTCCGATGCCTCGCACAAGGGTCTGGGCCGTTTCCTGATCAAATTGGGAGGACTGCCCGGAATCCCCATCAACGTGGAGATGTGCCCGCTCGAAAAAAGCGGGTTCAACGATACGAACCTCAAATGGCACGCCTAGAAGGGAACCCTGCGATGACAGACCACCTCGCCACCGGCATGAAACGCATGATCCGCGCCGTGGCACGCTCCGCATCACTCTCCGACCGGCTCGGCGAGCGATCCCGGCTGCTGCGGCTGACGGGCAACCGCAGCACTCTCGACTTCCGCCCCGCCGAGCACGGCGCATCCTCATGGGACCTCGAAATGTCGATAACCCCCGCCGAACCATACGGCAACACGGAAACCCGTGAACCCGTATGGCGTGAGACGGTCGATTCCGCCACCTATGGCGAATCGAGGGCGCGGGTCGCGCACGCCGTCGAAACGTTCAGAATATACGACAACACCGGCATCCTGCCGGAAACGGAAAACCGGTGAAATGACCACGATGAACGACGCCGCACTGCTCGACTCGCTGCACGCCGCGCTGCGCAATCCCGACCTCGCATGGTACACGGAATTCCATGCCGGCGAATCCATCGTCGCCGGCTACCTCGATTCCCTGACGGACCCGTATGACGACGATGCCATACAGGTTCCCGAGGGCTGGTTCCGCTACTCGGTCGTCACCCGTGAAGGCGACCACGCCCTTCCATGGATGGAGCACTGGAACGAATACGAGTATTCGATCACCCATCACATCGATTGGAACGCCAAAGGATATACGCCATACAACCTGTACTGCACACAGGACCTCACCGGCATGATCGCCGACGGCTCGCTGGCCTCGATCCGGGAGGACGCGCGAACCATATTCAAGGACCGGCCCCTGACGGACGACTGCCTTTTCGCCAACTCCATCTGGCCCGAACCGGAACTCCTCGGCCTCGTGGACGACCTGACCGGCCGCACGGGACGAAACCTGTAAGACCCCTGTAGACGCCATGCCCCACCCCGCCATGGCCTTGGACTGATGATCGGGGTCATGGCGGGAACAGCGGGTTGCCGCCGAGGATTGTCAAGGAGCCGAACATGCCTTTGGAGAACACCGATGCCGAAGAGCGGATCACACGGGAGACGATGATCGGATGGATCGAGCATTGGGGCGAATCGTATGACGACGTGCGACCCGATGACGGTGCCATGCGGCTGGCGAACCGCATCATCGAATACAACGCGGCCGTGGAGGCCATCGAGGCGTTGCGGAACCCCGATGCCGTGTACGACGAACTGGCATCCATCCTCCAGCCGGTGCTCTCCTCGATGGACGGCACCTATTTCGCGGGCTCCGAATGGTTCGCCGGCGAAGTGGACCGCATGGAAGCGGACCGCATCAACGGGGAGCAGCCGGAAGAAACGGACGGCCTGGCCTCCGAAGAACCCCGCATCCCGTTCATCGTGGAGAGCGAGGCCACAGCCGCCGATACGGACGAACCGCCGTTGGACGAGCTGATCACCGCAGCCACACACGAATATCTGGACTCAGGCATGACCTACGACGGATTCTCGGAACATGTGCGCACCACCTGGCGCAACGCCGCCGCCTACGACTGGTCGAAGCTCATGGCCGAACCACGCTCCACGGGCGAATGGTCGTCCGACGCGAACCGGCTCGCCGTATTGGGCGTGACGATGCAGTTCGCGCCCGAATCAACATGCATGATGATCGCCAGCGACATACTGGCCGAGAACGCTCCCCTGTCCCTTCCGGCATTGCGCGAACGCATCAACACGCCGGACGGCATGGTGAACACCGACCTGCTGTTTTCCCGGCTGATCGACAACGGCACCACGCCCGATCCGGCGCGCATCGACATGGCGATGGGGATCCTCGGCCCGTTGGAGGCCAACGCGCCGACGGACGCCTGCTACCGGATCATCGGCCTGAAGGCCATGCTCAGCCTCGCCATGGGCGACGGCGAGAAGGCGCGGGAACTCGCCGAACAGGCCATCGGCTACGACGCCTCGGACCGGTTCGCGTCAAGCGTGCTCGACCGTCTGCCGGAAACCGATCCCGCCATGGAGGCGGCGAACGTGTGGGAGAACGGCGGGCATCTGGGCCGCTGACGGGTGGCGTAGACGCCGTGCCCCGCGATGCCACCGGTCCGGCCGGATGATGGGAGTCGCCGCCGCCATTGAAGGCGCTGGTATTCCCCGAATGAAAGGACCATCATCATGCCACAGTCAATGCAAGTGGTTCGCGGTCTCCTCGCCGCGAACCCCGATTACTGGCCGGCGAAAACCAACGCGGACGGCACCACGAGCTCGGCGTACCTGCGCGCCACCGTGTATGAGGACCGCCCGCGAGTCCGTCAGAAGGACGGCAGCTATACGGACAATCCGCTCGGCCCGGTGAGAACCACCGTGAAATTCTGGGGCCAGGCTGCCGAGCTCCTGCACGGCATGGATTTCCGCCAGGGCGACGCCGTGGTGGCGACCGGCCGCATGGGCGATCCCGACGCCTTCATCAGCCAGAAGGACGGCAAGGCATACGCACGCCCGGTCGTGATCGGCGATTCCATGCAGATCGATTCCATCGTGTCCCAGCGCATCCAGCTCGCCCGCGAACGCAAACGCCAGAACAAGGAACAGGCCGGTGCCGTGGCCGATGCCGGGCGAACGGATCCATGGACGGACCAGGTTGACGCCTCGCGCGGCGAATACGTTGGCGACGGCGTTCCCCGCACTTTCAACGGCGAGCCCTTCGACCCGCTGTCGGGCTATCCGACACCGGGCGCGGCTCCCGCTCCGGCGGACCCTGCTGCACCGGATTTCCTCTCCACCCCATCCGATTCCACGACGGGCAACGCCCGCTAGCCATGACGCAAGCCCTGGCGCATCGACGGCGGGACCGCTTCCATCGGTTCCGCCGTCGATGCTTGAAAGGAGAAATGAATCTTGGCCGACGTCGATCCGAAACTGCAATCGAACCGAGTGAAGGATCTGGGCGGCACGGTCCGTCCCAGCCGCAAGATCGAACTGGCGATCATCGTCGCGGTGTCCCTGATCCTCACGACGTTCGCCCTCGTGTGCTCCCATGCGGGGCATCCCTTCCAGATCTTCGCGCTCCTGTACCTGGTCTCCGGCCAATGGTCGCTGACCGCAGGCCAGTGGGCGCTGGCCGTGGCCGTGCTCGTCGTACTGGCCGTGGCGTGCGGCGTGGGCGCGTGGCTGATCGCCAGCAAGGCCGTGCCGTGGGCAACCGGCGCCAAGGCACGCACCCGCGTGGACGTGTACGCGCCTGCCATGGGCCACGGCGAGGCCGTGGAGAAGGTGACGCGCCAGCGCGCCGAGGCCATGGCGTCAAGGCTCATAGAAGCGGACCGCTACCGCAAGGGCATGTCGCCGGGATATCCGCTGGGGCTCAACATCGTGGACAACACGTCGATGTACACCAGCTGGGAGGACATGGCGATCGTTCTGGCGGGCCCACGTTCCGGCAAATCCCTGTGCTACGCGATCCCGGCCGTGCTCTCGGCACCGGGCCCGTGCCTTGCGACCTCGAACAAGGGCGACATCCTCGACGTGACCGCCCCGATCCGCAGGCTCGACCATCCGAACGGCCGGATATGGACGTTCGACCCCGAACGCATCGCGGACCCGAACCGGAAGAGCGCGCCGTGGGTGTGGGACCTGATCGCCTCGGTGCAGTCCATCGCCGACGCGAAACGCATCGCCGACTGCTGGCGTTACGCGTCGGGCCAGCCGCAGACCGGCGGCGACGACTTCTTCCCCGGCACCGCCGCCCAGCAGCTCGCCGACTACCTGTTCGCCGCGCATCTGGGAGGCCGTTCCGTGTCCGACGTGTTCAGGTGGTGCTCCAACGAGCGCGACACGTCGCCGGCCGACATCCTGAGCGAATACCCGCGCTACGCGGGCATCGCCTCGCGCGTGTCCAGCGTGATCGCGCTGACGCCAGAAACCCGAAGCGGCGTGTTCGGCAGCCTTCAGACCATGGTCGCGTTCCTCGCGGACCCCGAGATCATCGACTGGATCGACCCGCACCGGGATACGAATGGGAACATCGACGAGCGGCGCGGCCTGTTCGACCCCTACGAGTTCGCCACGAGCGAGGACACCCTGTACCTGCTTTCCGCCCAGGGCCGTCCCTCCACCGCGTTGACCGCCAGCCTGACGGCGGTGGTGGCGTTCACCGCGTTCCAACGCGCCCAATCCGAGTTCACCGGCAACAACCGCCGTCTGCCGGTCCCGTTGTGCTGCGTGCTGGACGAGGCCGCGAACATCTGCCGCTGGCCCGAACTGGCCGACGTGTACTCGTATTTCGGTTCGGCGGGCATCCCGATCATGACGATCTGGCAGAACCCCGACCAGGGCAGGGCCGCGTTCGGCGAGACGAACTTCGGCTCGCTGTTCAACAACGCGAACATCACCGTGTATCTGGGCGGCATCAAGGACGCGAAATTCCTCGGCGAGATCAGCCAGCTGGTGGGCCAGAGGGAGATCGTGCGAGGCAGCGTCAACATCGACGGCACCGGCCGGCGCAGCGTGAACAACTCGATCCAGAAGGAGAACATCCTCGACGTTTCCGACCTGACCGAATGGCCCGTCGGCCGCGCGCTGCTGCTCGCATCCCAATCCCGGGCGCAGATCGTCAAGACCCTGCCATGGACGGGCAACAGGCAATGGGCCGACGCCCTGACGCAGGCCAAGGCGAAAGCCCGAGAAGAGCAGAGAAAGGCCGCATAATGAGCGAACACACCTCGAACACCACGTCCGGCCCTGATGGGGAGGAATGGGAGCGCGCGGTCGGTGCCGCCAGGACCCTGCTGTCATCGGACTGCGGATGGCTGGAACTGTTCACCCGCGCCATCCTGGAGGAGAAGGGCGTGCCCTACGGCAAGGGACTGCCCAACCCCGAAGCGCCGCACATCCCCGAGGACAAGGAGATCGAAGAGGAAACCATGCCGGGCCAAGGCGAGCCGACGCCGACCGCACCCGAGGTGCCGGCAGGCCGGCACGCGGCGGAACCCATCCGATCGGTGATTCCGGCCGATGCCGGGGAAACCGGCAACGGCTACGAGAAACCGCCGGAAGACGCAACGGACCGTGACGACACCCCTCCAAAGGACGATGCGGAGGAATCCGACACCCGTATACCGCCCGCGCAGGAGGGGAAGACGGATCTCGGCCGAGACGAATCCGGCGACCTCGATCCCGCGCGGGCCAGGGACGTGTCAGGCCAGTTCGGAGCGCGAATGCGGCGCAGCGAGACCTACTACCCGAACCTCGCCGCGTTCGTGGAAAGGTTCGTAGCCAACGTGTTCTGCTACCACCAGAGCGCATCCGTGAACATGCAATGGGTGAGCGACTGGTGGCGCTATCCGGCGCTCGTGTTCCCGCTCGACGCCATGTGGCGCGCCTACGAGAACTCGCGCAAGGCACCCGGCCAGATGATGATCTTCTACATCCAAGCGGCGTCGATGCTCGACCGCGTTTTCGACAAGGACCGTGGCATCGTCGCCAGCCTCGACTGCAAGCAGCAGCTCACCAGGAAGGGCGAACCGCTGCCCTGCGAACGCCCGAACCGTGCATGGCGCGAACCGATCCTGGAAACGTTGTCGGTCCCCGCCGCAGGCGGCAAGGAAAACAAGGAAACCACCATCACGCCAACAAGGAGGAGAAACAATGGCTCAAACTGATCCCGAGGACGGCTTCGACCAGATCATGGTCCAGAGCTGGAACAGCGTCGCCCAGCAGCTGCGCACCCTGCACAACGAGCTGAGCGGCGACCGCGCGCGCCGCAGGGAACGCGCCGAACGCGCCGTCCAGAACGAACGCTACGAGCAGACCAGACGGCAGCAGCAATCCATCCGCCTCGAACAATGGGAGATGGACAACAGGGAACGCCTCAACAAGGGGTTCGAGTCCACCCTGAACGCGACCGTGCTTGCCGACGGCGACGGCTGGAGGAAGATGCGCGACTCGTCCCTCTTGCAAGGATGGATGGTCGCCGACCAACTGGAGGGCAACGACCCCGGCTACCGCAGGCAGATCATCGAGGCGAAGGCCCGGCTGAAGGACGAATGGTCGAAACGCCACCCGGAAACGCACATCGACGCCGCAGCCGACCAATTGACCAACCACGTGAACATCACCTACACCGACCAGTCGCCCGCGTTGCAGGCCACCCTGAACGCCTTCAACACGGCCGGCGTGCCCGTGGACCTGCAACGGGTGGAGGACACGCAGGCGTTCCAGGCCGCGCACGGCGACGACGCCACGTTCTTCGTGGACTCGCGGCTCACCGGCCAATGGACGGGCTACGACCACGACAGGATCGTCGAAGCCGTGATGTGCGCGCCGGTCAACGGCGTGGACGACGCCGCCTCCCGAATCAGCTTCCTCAAGGACCAGGGCCTGCCGGAATCCTCGCACGCGGACAACAAGGCCACAGGAGACGAGCCCAGCACCATAAGCGAGGTCGAACGCACCGAGAACGCTGACGCCGCGCCAATCGTCGAAACCCCCACACCCGTGCGGGAGCATACGAAGCCCGCCGCCGATGAACGCAAACCGGCATCCGGACCCGAGCCCGAGACCACGGGAGGCGGCGACCTGACGACCGGGGAGCCCGACGGATACGAGGAGATGCCACTCGACCTGAACGAACCCGAGGAATGGAACGGGCCCGACCCGTTCGGCGAATACAGTCCCGCCATGGAATCGTCCATGAACCCCACGGACCAGCCGATACCCGACCAGACCAACATCCCGACGCCGCAGATCCTGCAACCCGAGACCAACGGCAACGCACGCTGACGCCGATGCCGGCGCACCCCTTGCCATGAGGTTCGTGGGGTGCGCCGGCATCGGATGGCCGTATCATGGTGTCAACGGCTTTCGGAACCGGAAAGGACGAGCATGGCACACGTGACGTTGGATCTGTCGAAATATGATGCCCTGACCGCCTACAAGGGTCTTCCCGACGAGAAGGAGGAGAACCCGGCGCGGTTCTTCCCCGACACCTCGTCGGTCCGCCGTTGCGTGCGCGAACGCATGTCCGTCATGGGTCTCGACGCCGCCGAACTCGCCGGGAGAGCCGGGGTTCCCCTCTCAAGCGCCGAAGAGCTCGTGGAGACCGGTCTGACCTCCATCCGCTACGTGTACAGGATGTTCGACCTGCTGCGCATCCGCACCGAAACGCTGCCGTCCGCCTACGCGGGGAGACTGCTGTGAGGGAACTGCACGCCTGGGAGAACGGGCATCATGTGGGCGTGTTCTCGGAAGACGACGAGGAGCGCATATCGTTCGCGTACGACGCGAACGAGGGTCTGCCGATCAGTCTGAGCCTGCCCAGAACCGGCGGATGGAGAGACCAGGCACCGCGTAACTTCCTGGACAATCTATTGCCCGACAATCCGAACGTCCGCCAGGCCATGCGTGAGCACCTGAATGCCTCCTCGGCCGGCGTCTTCGATCTGCTGGACCGGGTTGACGCCACCGGCGGACTGGTGTTCTCCCTCTCCCCGGAACCTCCAATCCCATCGCCGACGCTTCGTCTGATCTCCGATTCCCAGATAGCCAACGAAATCGACCGCATCGAGCGGACCAGGAACTACTGGTGGGACGAGGACAGCCACTGCCGGTTCTCCTTGGGAGGGGCGCAGGGCAAGTTCACACTGTCCCGCGTGGACGGCAAGTGGTATTGGCCGGATATGATGCTGCCCTCCACCCACATCGTCAAACCGAAGCCCCATGACCTTCCCGAGGCGACCAAGGTGGAACTGGCGACGATGCGATTGTCGGAACTGTGCGGCATCGACACACCGGCACGCGGCGAGATCACGGCGCAGCGCAAGACGGCCTATATCGTGGAACGGTTCGACCGTCGCCTGGAGGAAGGCCGAATCGTCCGACTGCGGCAAGAGGACTTCCTGCAAGCGTTGGGATTGCCGACCCGCGACAAATACGATCCGTCGGCCGATGACTGCCTGGATCTCCTGCAACGCATCGATGCGTCGGGTTCCCTGTCCTACCGGTGGCTCGAAAGGCTGGCCTTCAACACGTCGTCCGCCAACAGCGACGCACATGCGAAGAACTATTCCCTGATCCTCGATCCCGCATCGGGGATACGCCTGTCTCCCCAGTATGATGCGGTCGCCACCAGGTATTGGCCCGAGTTCAATTGGGAACTCACCATGCCGTTGAACGAGGATCACGCCTTCGCGGAGCACACCACGCCCCAGGATTGGGAGGATCTGGCGACACGTCACGGTCTCGATGGTTCGAGGGTGGCGGATATGGCCCGGCGTATGGCGGGGAAGGTCCTCGCCGGCATATCCGAATCCTGCGAGGGCCTGGACGCGCGGATGGCCGATCGCCTGAACGCGTGCTGGACGAAGGCGAACGAGTCCATCGAGCCGATCATGCCGGGAGACGAGCCGGCGAACTCTCTCGATCCAGCATCGGCTTTGCCCGATTCGCTCGGTTTTCCTTCCTCGGGCCGTACCATCTGAGCTTTTTCCGGGAAGCGTCCTAACGGCGGGGCCGGTTCTCCTCGTCAGAGGCGACCATGCTCCATAGACCGTATTCCGGCGCGATTCCGTAGCGTTCGCGCAGCATGTCGAACGTGTGCAGGCCCTCGCGCATCGCTGCCCGGTATTCGTCGTCGTCCGCCGCGTTGTTGAGGCTGGCGGCGATGCAGAACGCTTCGGATACGAGGCGTTCCATGTCGTGCGTGGACAGGTTCTCCAGGTGCCGTTCGCGTCCATCATCGAGGAAGGGCGGGCGGTTCTCCATCGCGGCGCGCCATTCCTGCACGGCCAGGGCGCGGCTTCTGGCATCGTCCGCCCAGTCGTCGCGCAGTCGTTTCAATCGCATGTCGTCGCCGAGCTCGAAGGCGTTGAACCGTTCCGTCCACCCGTCCGTGCTGCGCCACGTGATCCTGTAGCCGACCACCTGGCCGGGGTCGGTGAACGAGTCTTTGGCGGTTCCCTTGCGCAGCCTGGGGTCGATGGAGAAGCCTTCCCTGCGCACGCGGCGTATGAACTCGTCCTCGCTGCGCGATGCCTTGGCGCACGCCTCCACGATTCGGGCGATGTATTGGCGTGGCATCGTGGAGGCGGCGACCGCCGTGACGAGCCGGCTTCTCTCGTTGCCGTCCAACGCATCCCATCCCTCGTCGTCGCCGTACTCGTTTCGCGCCTTCCATTCGGCCCATTGACGCCATTGCCCGTACTGCCAGCTGACGCGCGTGCCGGTGTCGGAGCGTGCGAGCTCGACCAGTTCGGGGCGTGTCTTCTCCATCCGCCTGCATGATTTCTGCGCGTTGATCCGGTCGTGGTACGGGTTTATCCACCCGTCGTCGGCGGCGAGCTGCACCATGATGTGCACGTGGTCGTTGCCGTTGGCGGACAGTCCGTGGCGGACCGCGAGCCATGTGACGCCCTGATCGTCGTCGCCGTCGATGATGTTCATGCGCGTCAGATAATCGCGGATGACGGCCTCCCATTCCTGGTCGGTCAGTATTCCGTGGCCGGCCTTGATGGCGAGCGAGCAGTGCCACACGCGCTTCCTGCCATGCTCTCGTTCGGGGTTGTTCTTGCCTCGCATGTCGGGCGGGAACGGATCGTCCTTGCGTTCCCTGACGCGGTAGCGTCGGTCGAACCTGCGGCCTATCTCCGCATACGACGCCGCCGGCTTGCCATCCATGTCAAACGAGGGAAACATGTCGCCGCTCGCGCACACGAGATGCTGGTCGGTGTGTTCATTGCGCCGTCCCTTGCCGAACAGGTAGCGCACCAGGCCGGCCGGGTCCGAACCCCTGACGATATTCGGTATCATACGATGATTCTCCGTCCGCGCGCCCGGCACGGCGGCGCATGGCGTCTATGAGAGATATGCGTCCTTTGCCGGCACGGCCACTTCGATAGAATTATCGGAAACGGATAAGGGGCTTTGATGGAACCGGTGAGGAACGATACGACGGCGGATAGGCGCACGGCCGTGGAACTGGCGAAGCGGCTGCTGGTCGATTTGATCTGGCGCACCGCCAAGATCGAGGTTGATGGCGTCACCTTCCCCGACACGCAGGAGATCTTCGACGGGCGCGCGCCCGAGGGTATGAGCGTGGACGATATAGTCACGGTGAACAACATCAAGCGCGCGTGGAGGTTCCTGCTCGACAACATCGATTATCCAGTCGATTGGCAGTACATCCGCGAATACAACCGCATCATCGGCGAAGGCCGCGTGCGCGACGCCGGCCGCTTGCGTGAATACGGCGTGAGGATCGGCGGCACGGGATGGGTGCCGGAGATCCCCACCGTCGAATCCCCACAGGAAAGGGTTCGCGGCATCCTGGAGGAGTCAGAAGGGGAGGACACTGCGATGCTGCTGTTCGGCGCGGTCACGCGGGGACAATGGTTTTCGGACGGCAACAAGCGCACCGCGCTGATGGTCGCCAACCACCAGCTCATACACGACGGCATCGGCGTCTTCTCGATCCCTCCCGAAGACAAGGCGCAGTTCGTCTCTATGCTCCTGCGCTACTACGAGACGGGCGACTACTCCCGGCTCTCCGATTGGCTCTCACAGAACGCCGTCGGCCATGTGCCCGGCGGGCTGACTTTGGCCCAATCGTCTGGGGTCGCGGAAAAGACGAATGATGCCGTGAACGGGATGGGCATCGTGCCCGGTGTTCCCCTCGATGGCCTCGATGGAGGTTCCGGCTTACTGAGGTGACGGTCGTGGCGTCCGGGGGTGCTCCCGAACTCCATGGGATTATTTACGGTCGGCTTGCGTGATGATGACTTCGAGCCGGCCTATAAGTTTCCGGCGCTGCCGCACCGTGTGCGCGGCCGTTGCCTCGTCGCGTGCGCTGGCGTGCATCTCGCGGTTCACGTTGTGCGTGATCTGGTTCACATTGACGCCGATACGACGAACCATGGCGTCTACGCAGCCGATGATTTCGCGGGGTGTCGGGCCGCGCCCTTCTCATGTGCTATCCTGGGTTTCTCGGGAATCGGAGGAACCGTATGAGTGAGATCAGGATAGCGGATTTGTTCGCCGGCATCGGCGGCATCCGCATGGGAATGGTGCAGGCGCTGGGCGATGCCGCGCACGTGGTGTATTCGTCCGAGTGGAACAAGTACAGCGTGCAGACCTATGAGGCGAACTGGCACGACGAGAATCCCGTGGCCGGCGACATCACCAAGGTCGACGAGCATGACGTTCCCGACATCGACCTGCTGCTCGCGGGATTCCCGTGCCAGCCGTTCTCCATCGCCGGCGTCTCCAAGAAACAGAGCATGGGCCGTCCCACCGGCTTCGAGGACAAGACCCAAGGCACACTGTTCTTCGACGTGGCGAGAATCATCAAGGCGAAGCAGCCGAAGGCGTTCCTCCTGGAGAACGTGAAGAACCTGCTCTCGCACGACCGTGGGCGCACGTTCAAGACGATATATTCCGTGTTGACCGAAGACCTTGGATACCACGTCACCTACAAGCTGATCGACGCGGCGGGCTTCGTCCCCCAGCACAGGGAGCGCACGTACATCGTGGGCTTCCGCGAGGAGAACGGGTTCACGTTCGATGACGTGAAGCCCATCGCGCACGGCAACGTCGGCAGCATCCTTTTGCCCTCCTCTCAGGTGAGCGACAAGTATATTCTGAGCGACAAGCTGTGGACGTATCTCCAGAACTACAAGAAGAAGCACGAGGCCGCAGGCAACGGCTTCGGATACGGCATGGTCGATGCAGCCACCGACCACACGCGCACGTTGAGCGCACGGTACGGAAAGGACGGCAGTGAGATACTGGTCTCGCGCGGCGATGGGAACAACCCCCGCAGACTCACCCCGCGCGAATGCGCGAGGCTCATGGGCTACCCGGACTCGTTCGTGATCCCGGTATCCGACACGCAGGCATACCGCCAGTTCGGCAACTCGGTCGCCGTGCCGGTCATCCGCGCCATAGGCGAGGCGATGAAACCCTACCTGTCCGACTGATTCGCCCGAGGCGTTTCCTGTCCGATTGGTCTATGCTCATGGATTATGAGCGATTACGGAAGAATCGGCGACTACATCGGACCGGTCGCGGCCAAGAAACTGTCCGCCGTCGATATCGACGCCAACAGCAGCAACCAGCACGAGTTCGGCGGCAACGACGCGCTCAGAAGACTGCTCGGCACCGGCGAGGACCGCAAGGCCTCCCAAGGACACGGCATACCCACCGCGCTCATGTACCTAGGCGACGATGACGCGCCCGTGGTCGCCGACCTTGAAACCACATGGTACGACGCGCGGCGCAACAAACCGAACCGCAGCGCCGAATGGCGTCTCTACTACGCGGCCTGCGAACCGATCCGCATGGCCCGTCCCGGCGACCTCATGTGCTTCGGAATGCTCAGGGACAATCGCCTGCTGATCGTCATCACACAGCATGACAGCACGGCCGAGGCCCAGGCCAAATGGCTCTTCGGCATCGACGACGAACAGGAGGGCGCGTTCCGTTTCCATGACAACACGGAACGTGAACTGGATGCCTTCGGCGCGCAGATCTTCGAAGCGCTCGGCATCAACGTCGAGGTGCGGGATGACACGCATCTCCCCGAGATGATCGGCCGATGGGGATACAGGTTCCCCAGCAACGAGGAGTTCGCGTCCTTCTCCCAATCCTCCTTGACGGACGTGGATCCCGCGCACGACGACCCGGACGACGTGGTGATCGAATACTACGACCGCAGCTACCTGCTGTTCAAACTCTATGAGCGGGCGGTCATCCAACACGACTACGATGCCGCGCCATTCGTGTCGGACGGCATCATCGACGTTGACTCGTTCACCTCGTTCTACACTTCCGTACGCAACCGGCGCATGAGCCGCGCAGGCAAGGTCCTCGAAATCCACATCGCCCACATCCTCGACGCGCGCGGCATCGAATACGAGGCCCAGGCCAGGACAGAAAACGGGAAGAAACCCGATTTCCTGTTCCCCTCGCAAGCCGCCTACGAGGATCCGACGTTCCCCGAGACGCAGCTGCGGATGCTCGCCTCGAAGACCTCGATCAAGGACCGTTTCCGTCAGGTCGCCGACGAGGCCAACAGGATCAGGGACAAGCACCTATTCACCCTGACCCCCGGCGACGTGACCCATCCCAAGCTCGCCCAACTCGATGAACTGCACATCCACCTGGTCATGCCCAAGGTGGTCAAGGAATCATACGACGACCTTATCCAGGGGGAGACCATGACGTTCTCCCGGTTCATCGAGGAGGTCCAGGGACTTCAGGCGGGCCGTCCTCAAAGCCTGACCCTTCTCTGACGGCCCGACGGGAGTCCTCCCTGATTTCGCCGACGGTTCGGCGACGGCGGCGACGCCGTTCCTGAAGTAGAATTGACGGAAAAGCAAGGAGCCACGATGGATGTTTCGATGATCAGACGGCCACAGGACTGGCCTTTCCCCATCCCGCAGATCACGGCGGAGAGCATAGACGAGCTGATCGACGCGCTGCACCGGGACGTGTCGGACTCGACTCTGAGCATCTACTACGACGCCGTGGACGGATGCAGCCGCGAGATGGAGAACGAGGATCAGGAGATGATGGTACGCGAGTACTACCTGCATGACGGATGGGCGGCGAAGCATGGAACGGGTGCGTGATTTCTCGCCGTATGAGTTGAAGGTCAGCGTGTATGACGGGGCCGCCGAAAAGCGAACCATGCTGATGGACGGCCACCTCTACATGGTCAAGTTCGGGTATGACGCCGCCCCGCAGGAGGAGCATCCCAGTCGTACCAGCTACGTCAACCTGCCCGTCAACGAGTATATCGGCTCCAAGGTGTTCGCCGCTTCGGGCATCCCCACGCAGGATGTCATTCTCGGTGATTACAAGGGCCGTTCCGTGGTGGCGTGCCGTGATTTCATGTACGAGATGGATCCGAACCTCATGCTGCTTCATTTCAAGCAGCTGGAAATCAGCATGCCCGGTGGAAGCAGCCGATCGAAGGCCAGGCCCGATTGGGAGTTCGTCAGCCAGGTCCTTGACGAACATGACGCGCTCGAAGGCATCCGCGCGCGGGCGCGGCACCGCTTCCTTCAGATGACATGCGTCGATGCGCTGATAGGGAACTTCGACCGCCACGCGAACAACTGGGGGTTCATAGCGGACAGAAGGACCGCGGATATTCTTGATCTCGCCCCCGTATACGACTGCGGTTCGTCACTGTCCCCGAGCCTGTCCCGTGAAGGCATGAGGGAACGGGTCGAGGATCCTCAGCAAATGCGTGAGGCGAACATGGCCGCACCCTACATGGCGATGAACGTCGGCGGCAAGCGACGCAAGTTCGCCTTCTTCCTGACCTCGGAGACCGCACGCCCCTTCAGGGCGGAGCTGCCGGAACTCTGGCCGCGCCTGTCCGAGGAGGTCACGGACCGCATCGTGGAGCAGACCCCCGGACTCGATGACCTTCAACGTGATTTCTATAAGGCCACGCTGGACGCCCGCCGCAAGTACGTGCTCGGACCCGCATACCGGATGGCACTCAAAGAAGCGGAAACCTCCACCGCCACCGTCGGGAACGACACCCTTGCGACCGACATCGTTCCGGGGATCCCGTTCCCTGGCCTTGGGGGAAACCCCGGTCTCCTGCACTGAGGACTCCACGCGGCTCACAGTCCGGGAAGGTCCTCGTTCTCGCCGTCAATCGTTCCCGGATCGTTCGATGACGGTATCAAGATGGTCGATTAGTTCCCGGCATTGCCGGACGGCGTAGGACGCCGATGCCTCGTCCTCGATGGTCGCGTTCATCTCCCTGTTCGCGTTGTGCGCGATCTGGTTGACGTTGCGGCCGATGCGGCGCAGCTGGTATTCGATCTCCTTGAGCGCCTGGACGGTGGGCGAATCGCGTTCCTCCTCCTTGACTTGCAGTCTCCCCTCCAACAGTTTCACAGCCTCGATGATGGTGAGGGAGACCGTCTGGTTCCTTTTCTTGGCGGCGGTGCGGATCATCCCGGCTTCCTCCTCGTTCACCATGAGATGCACCTGGATGGAGCGCTGCTCGCCCCCTCCTTTGCTGCTCCTCTTTCGCATTATTCCGATTCCTTCCTCATTGGCCTTCGGCACTCGGGTTGTTGCTTCAGCGCCGTAGGGCGCGGGAGGCTGCGGGCTCGGTTCATGTACATGAACCGTCTAGCTTGCTTACCTTCGATTTGATGGGCATCTCCATGTGGATGTCCATGGACATATCCATGTGGATGTCTATGGACGTGTCCATGTGGGTGTCCATGGATATATCCATACGAGCGCATAGGAAAACGCATGAGGGTGGATGATCGTTCGGGGTGATGCCTTCTTCCACGAATGGGAAGGGGCTCTTCCTTTTTTTGGAATGTCATCTTCCTGCATCCTTCGTCTTGAGCTCCTTGAGGAGCATCGTCGCGTTGTCGCGGATGCTCGCGTCCGTGAGCGGGGAGAGCTCGTCCGCATAGGAGCGGCAGAGGAGCGCGTACACCCGTTCCCGTACCCATGCGCTGCGCGCGATGCCCAGCTTGAACGCGGCCCGGCACAGCATCTCGTATTCGTCGCCGGTGAGCATGACATTGAGCTGGCGTCCCTGCTTCAGCGGATGTTCGGGGTCGGGGTCGGTGCGGTACACGTCGTTCCAATCGGTGGTGCCGGGGGCGAGTTCCGTGTAGCTGAACGGCTGGATGGCGTATCTCACGAAACGGGATTTGGGTATGCCCGTCTTGGTGGAGGCCTCGGCAAGCAGATTGAACAGCTCCTGGTCCATGAGGACCCGGAAGGCGTGGCTGTATCGTCGCATGGTTTCATCGTCTCCTTGGTCGTTGCCGTGCCCGGCGCGGCATGGCGCGTCGGGCACGGATGGTTGGCCGGTTGGTCAGCGGTCGAAGTCGAACGCCGTGCCGCGTTCCTTGTCGATGCGGATGGCCGCGTCGAACTTCTTCCCGGATTTGGATGTGAAGCCCTTCAGCGTGACGGTCTGTCCCGCGAGGAGCCTGCGTGCGGTCTGGTCGGTGATGGTCTTGCCCGCGATGCGCGCGAACATCTTCCATCCGCAGCCTGCGGTCGTGGCCCACTTGCCGTCCTTGGTCTTCTCGCTTCTGTTCGTGGAGCATTGCCACATCCGGCCGGTTTTCCTCACCGGCTGGCCGCAGCGCGGGCAGTCGCCCCAATCCTGCGCGTCGGTGTTCGCGGTTCGTGTGACGGCATCGGCCTTGAGGTTCGCGGTCGCGTCGGCGGGGATTCGCAATGCCTCCCGGTGGAACATGTCCATCACGTCGGCCGGGTCCCGTTTGCCGTGTTCCACGTCGGAGAGCGCCTGTTCCATCCGCGCGGTGAGCAGCACGTCCTTCAGGCGTGGCTCCACCACGTCGGTGAGGCGTTCGCCTTCCGTGGTGGCGTGCAATTGCCGGCCCTTGCGTTCCACGAGTTTGGAGCGCACGAGTTTTTCGATGGTGTCCGCGCGGGTGGCTGGCGTGCCGATGCCGCCGGAATGTGATTCGTCGTCATCGAGCGCCGCCTTGAGGCTTTTGTCCTCCACGTACCGGCTCGCGTGCTCCATCGCGGCCAGCAGCGTGGCCTCGGTGAACGGTTTGGGCGGGCGGGTCTCGCCTTCCTCGACCGTGACCTTCCCGACCGGGCGAATGACGCCGCCTTCCGTGAGGTTCGACGGGATCACGTTCCTTCCTCCCGCCGGGTCTGCGGTTTCCTCGTCTTCCGGTTCGGGCCCGCGGCCGGTTTCGACGGCCTTCCATCCTGCGGATACGGTCTCGTCGGAACGACTGGAGAACTCCCTATCGGTGTCGTCGGAAAGCCGTGCCTTCACCTCGGTGACGATGTGCACATGGTCGTCGCCCACGGCCTCCCACATGCGGCGCACGATGCGCGTCATCACCTTGCGTTCGTCATCGTCCAGGCCTTCCAGCTTCCCGGCGTCCAATTGCATGGTCGGCAGGATCGCGGTGTGGCCGGCCACCTTCGCGTCGTTGACGGCCAGCTCCGGGCGCGGGTGTCCGGGTATGCCCTCGCGGGTGACGAACCCGTGGGCGAGACGGCCGGATTCGAGGAGCGCCGTGAACGTTGCGAGGTCGTCGTGCGTGATGTACCGGCTGTCGGTGCGCGGATAGGTGGCGAGTTTGAGTTCGTAGAGGTGCTGCAACGCCTGGAGCGTGCGCGCGGCGGTCATGCCGTACATGCGGCTCATGTCCTTCTGCAATCCGGTCAGGTCATACAGGCGGGGCGGCCGGTCGTTCACCCGCCTCCGGTTCACGGACATGATGCGGAAGCGGCCGCGTTCGACCTGGCCGCACAGCAGCATCGCCGCATCCTTGCTGTCGATCCGTTCGCTGGAGAGCCGCCATCCGCCCATGTCCGCGATCACGGTCCAGAACGGCACCGGTTTGTGGTTCCTGATCTGCCGGTCGCGTTCCGCGATCATGGCGAGCGTCGGCGTCTGCACGCGGCCCACGCTGAACCGTGCGTTGTAGAGCAGCGAGTACGCGCGGCTCGCGTTCATGCCGATCAGCCAGTCCGCCTTCGACCTGATCTCCGCCGACCATGCGAGCCCTTGGTATTCGGATTCGGGTTTCATCGCCCGCCACGCGGCCTGGATGGCCTCCGCCTCCAGGCTCGCCACCCACAGGCGCAGTTCCGGCTTGCGCGAGCCTTCCATGTCCGCGATGCGGCGGAAGATGGCCTCGCCCTCGCGGTCGGGGTCGATTTCTTTTCCGCGATGACGAGCTTCATTCTTCGTTCGCGTTCCTTCCGTTTTTTGGGATTCCTTGATTCTTGTCCGACATGCGAGGACCGGCGCGGGAATCCCTTCCCGGCCGGCCCTGGATGGAAAGGCGTCGCCAAGGTCAGGCGGCGAAGCCGAGCAGCGGCGCGAACACGGCGGCGATGGCCAGCACCGCGATCAGCATGAGGATGACGCCGGCGATCCACGCGATGGCCGTCACCAGCGTGCGGCTCCAGGTCTGTCCGCCGGATTCCACGATCATCGGGCTGCCCATGCGTTTGCCGATGATCGCGCACACGCCCGAGGCGACCACGCACAACAGCACGAGCACCACCTGGAGCATCCCGTTGAGCTCGACCAGCCACGTCCACAGGCCCATGAACCAGCCGGCGAGCATAGAGAGAAACGATTCCATTGATTTTCCTTTCACCTGATTGGAACGACGCTTCCGATTCTCGGCCGCAAAACGGCCGGCCACGGGGCATGGCGTCTACACGCCCCGCCTTCCGCCATGGGGAATGTAGACGCCATGCCCCGTGGAACGCGCGACGGGAAGGCAGACTCGCCTTGACGGAAAAACGAGCGAAAGGAAGATCGTCGTGGCGAACAACCAGAACACCATGCGCGACATGAAACGCAGCATCCTCAAGGCGGTGCGCGACAGCCAGAAGACGAAACAGGATGCGATGGACGAGTACGTGGCGGCGCGCGTCAACATCAAATCATTGGAGGAACGTCTGGAAGAGGCCCGCGAGAAGGCCACCCTGCTGCGCAGGAAGGCGAAGGACGCGGGAAACACCAGCGCCGAACTGAAAACGGCGGACGACCTCATAGACGCGCGGTGGACGGGGACGGAAGACGGGTCGGCGGAAGACGGGTCGCCCGAAAACGCGGATCCGGGAACCGTGAACCCCGAGCGGGAGCATCCGGCCATGGAAGAAAACACGCAAGGCGGCATGCCGGGTGAGCCGAACCGTTGGGAAGGCGGTGAATCGTGAACCGGCCGGAACCGCGTCCGCTGCCGAAACCGCTGCGCGTCCTGTGCCTGTTCGTCGCCGCGCTCCTCGTGTGCTCGCTGGGCGTCATCGTCGCCAACCACCAGCCGTCAACGGCCGGCGATGACCACGGTTCCGCGACGGACGCGAAACAGGAGTCCACGGGCAAAAGGAAAACGGATTCGGGCCCGCGACGGTACGCCGGCCTGGAGGCGGCGGGAATCCCGGTTCCCGGCGACTGGTCTCAGCGCACCACCGCGTTCCCCGTTGACACCCACAAGGACGGCACCCGCACGCTCTCCGAAAACGCGGACGGCATCACGCTGCACAATGGTTCCGGCCCGATCGACACCGCATTGGAAACGGTGGACGCGCTGCTCGATCCAAACGGCAGCGACGACGAATGGCGCAACAACGTGTTCGCGCTGCTCGGCGACGACGGTGCCGGGGAAAGCCATCCGGTCTCCGACGCGCCGCGCTGGTGGTGGACCCAGCGCCGCTTCCACGCCGGATCCGTATGCTCGGGCCAATACGATGACAAGTACGTCAACTACGCCTACACCTGCACCTCCGACGGCAAATGGGAGGGCTCGGATACGGATGCCATCCAGTCCCAGCCGTTCTGGACGACGAAGGAAACCAGCTTCCCGATCCCGGAAGGCGGCGGACCGTCATCCACGACGGATCCGCAGCAGACCGTCAGCCAGGCGTACAACACGGTGCTCTTGCCGATGGACGACGGCAACTGGCACGTCACCGTCTACTGCCCGGCCGCGCTCGACGCGTCATTGCTGGACAAGGATGCCAACGAGCTCGACCCCGATCAGGTGAAGGCCGGCGACGAGGCGTACACGGTGATCTCCGCCACCGGATACGGCACGGTCCAGCATCCCTGCCGGACCGTGGAGGTCGTGGTCGGCGGGCAGAAGCCCTTCTGGTCGCTGAGGAACACGCAATGAGCCGGGCCAGCCGCCATCGGATCCTCGCGGCCATGCTCTCGGCGTGCCTGCTGTCCCTGCTCGGCGGATGCACGCCGTTGACCGTGCTCGCGGTCCTCGGCGGCTGCAAGGACGGCGGCTCCAACGGATCGTCGGGAGGCGTCACGGGAAGCGTCACGACCGGCGAGGTGCGTGACGGCATGACCATCGCGCAGGCCAAGGCGTGGTTCAACGGATCCGACGGGCCCGACAACGTGTGCCAGGCCTATCCGGACGGGCAATGCACATGGTGGGCGTGCATGAGAGGCCATAAAAACGGATTGGACGTGGGCTCCTACTGGGGCAACGGCGGCGACTGGGCCGCCAGCGCCACCGCCGCCGGATGGAAGACCACCCGCACCGATCCCGTGGCCGGCAGCATCGTCAGCTACCCGCCCGGCGTGGCCGACGCGGACACCCTGTACGGCCACGTCGCCGTCGTCGAGGCGGTCGACCGGACGGCCGGCACCGTGACCATCAGCGAGATGAACGGGCGCGGCGGCCTGGGCATCGTCAACCACCGCACGCACAGGATCGACGTCGGCGCGGTCTACATCCTGCCCAACGGCAGTGTGTCCACCAATGGTTCCGCCGGCACGGATTCCACGTCATCCGGTTCCGAATCGTCCGATTCGTCGTCATCGTCCGACTCGTCCTCCTCTTCGGATCCGGTGGAGGCGGCATGGACGTGCTCCAGTTCCGACTCGGGCTCCACGGACGTGGTGGTGGACTACGACGGCGACGGCACCCACGCCACGCCGGAACAGGCCCGGGCCATCGCCCGGAAGATGATCGCCTCGTACAAGGACTGGGGAGACGGCGACTATGACGCGCTCGTATGGCTGTGGAACAAGGAATCGGGATGGCAGTGGAATGCCACCAACCCGAGCAGCGGCGCGTACGGCATACCCCAGGCGTTGCCCGCGTCGAAACTCGCCTCCGCAGGAGACGACTGGAAGGACGACGCCGCCACCCAGATCAAATGGGGATTGAACTACATCGCCGGCCGGTACGGCAGCCCCAGCGCCGCCAAGACGTTCTGGCTCGCCCACAACTGGTACTGAGGGGCGGGACACGTAAAGGGACCGAGCATCAGATCTCGGCGGAATCATCTGCCCCGTAGACGCCATGCCCCGCGCGACCGCCCGTATGGGCTGATGATCGGAGCCATGCCCGCCGGACGGCGCGGCACCGATCATCCAAGGGAAGGAAGGACGCATCATGCTGATGGAACCCGACGAATACACGCCCCAGGAACGGGCCCTGACCGACAAGGCGAAGGAGCTGATCGAGCAGCACGAGCTCGACTGGGGCAACGGGGAATGCTTCATCCAACGCGACGCCGGCCACAGCGAACTGTACATGACGCTGGAGGCCCCCAACCACGCCACGGTCTCGGTCACGGTGCCGGCCGAGGCGGACGAGAAGGGGCTGAGGCGCGCCATGGCGGACGGGCTCCTCGACTTCGACCCCGACGAGGAGTTCGACGAATGCTGGTCCCGCGAGTTCGCGGCACGCAACGGGTTCACGCCCTCCGGCTTCCTGTCCGGCCTCCAGGAAGACAAAGCGTATTTCGGTCTCCGATCTGAGGCGTTGCTTCATCCCGGTCAAAGCAACGCCGGGCAAGGCAACGAAACGATTGCGGAGATCCGCTGGACGGAGGAGGACCTTCGGCACTGGCTGAAAGACCATGACTGGCCCGACAACAACGAGAACATGGACGCGATGCGCGACATGATCTCGGCCAGGGAATTGCGGGACCGCAGCATCGAGGAGGGATGGGAGATCATCGACGCGATGGTGGACGACGGCCGGCTCGCCCGCAAAGACGAAGGCGAGGAGGCCGAAACGTCCGAAACCTACGATCCCGCGAACCCGGCCGACCCGTTGAGCATTGCCGATACGTCTGCCTCGGCCGCAGCCACACGATAAAAGACCCGAGCGAAGGAGCATCATCATGGACGGATTGAAGGACTACCAGATCAGCGTGTACGTCGCCAACCTGGGCAAATACGTGGAGGGCGTGTTGCAGGGCGCGTGGATCACGCTGCCCATGCCCGCCGAACGCTTGCAGGACACCCTGAAGACCGAGGTGGGATTGGGCGGCCGGTACGAGGAGTACGCGATCCACGACTACGAGGGCGGGGAAGGACTGCTCGCCACCGTGGCGAATCCCGGCGAATACGAGTCGCTGACGGACCTGAACCTCATGTGCCGCGCGTTCGAGGCGCGCGAGGACGACGACCCGGACGTGTACGAGAAGGTGCGGACGGTCCGCGACGATCTTGACGCGGTCCCGCGCACCCCGTTGCAGTACGCGAACCTCGCGTTGAACTCGGACGAGATCCCCTATCACTCTTATGATGCGCCGTCCTCGGCCGAATCGAAGGAGGCGAAGTATGCCTGGACCGCCGTGAACCAGGGGTGGGCATCGGATGCCGTGTGGTCCATGTTCGATACGGGGCTCGGCTATCTGATCGATATGGAGATGTACGGCCGGGACCTCACGCTCGACGGCGATGTGTCGCTTGGCGACAACGGCTATCTGGAGGACGCGGACTGGCCGAGCGATATCGACGGCCGGTACTCGCGCGAGGAGATCGCCGAGGAGGTCGAATGGCTGGATGATTTCGACGCGAAGACCGGTTCGCCGGCCGCGTTCGACCTCGCCTCGCTCGTCCAGCCGGGCGAACGCATCGCGGACTACACGATTTCCGGCACCGGCACGAACTGGGGAGCCCCCTCATACCAGTGCATCGTGGAGGAGGGTTCCACCGATATCCATGCCGCGCTTGAGGACACGATGCACCGGATCATCGACGCGCGCGCCGCTACTGGCGACGCCGTGGACGTGCTGCGCGAGACCATGGGCGCAGTGCCCGCAGCGTCCGTCGGCGAAGACGACGGCGTGAGCCCGATCGACCTTGATCTGGGATATGTGCTGCCCGGTGCCGTCACCTCGTTCGCGGAACGCGCGCAGGCGTGCGACCCCTCGGACCCGCTGAATATGACCGATACGGCCGGTTCCGGCCTTTCCAAGTGAGAAAGGGCGAGCGAGATGGCCTTGACGCCTTTTGACATGGAGGGTGTGAACCGCGACCTGCTCGCGGCCGGGAATCCCGCCAAGCCCGACATGCAATCCATCCTGCGCAGGAACGCGCGCGATCTCGTGCTGGGGAACGCGATTCTGGTCTCTTCCGTCGATGCCAAGGAATTGGAGTTCGGCGTCCACATGGCGTATTCCGACGCGGACGGCGGCTTCGACACCGATCCGAGCGAGGACGTGTGGTTCGAGGCGTCCTCGCTCCCGATTCCCAATGAACGCCCTGATCTGCCTCCCGACAACGCGCTCAGGATCAGGGTCACGGACGTGCTGACCGAATACGGGTTCACGGACATTGACGTGAAAGCCCCGGACAGGACGCCGGAAGGCATCTGGATCGGTTTCGAGGCCATGCAGCCGGTCAGGCTCGACGTGACCTCGGCCCAGGAAGGGCGTTCCGTTTCCTTCACCCTGACAGCAGCCGAGGCCAACGATTGGCGTTCCGGCCGTCTCGACGCGCACGGCCTCTCACGCATGGCCGTCGAACGGGTTCTCGCCAGGCCGGGCGACACGGTGACGCTCGCCTACGGGGATTCGCTGTTCCGGCCGGCGGTGATGTGCGACGGTTCGGGAAGGCTTCCCGAGCATCGCGTCAAGGCCGGTATCGGCACGTTCGTCATCGGCCGTGAAAGCGAGGCGGTCATGCCCGAGATACTGCGGATCGACCGCACTGTTGACCCACGAGACCCGCTCGTGATCGAAAAGGCGTTCGGAAAGGAGAACGACATGGAGAACGGGAATGTCCCCGAATACTGGAAAGGCCTGATGGACGAGGCCGATCTGCCGTTGGCGGGCATCGTGCGCGAGCACGGCGGCGGGTTGATGGACTTCCACCGCATGAAGGGCATCGAACGCCTGACCGGTTCGAGTGACTGGGATTTCTACTCCTGGACGGTGGAAAATTACGACGATGACCTGCTCGACGTGTGCGAACGGGAGAACGCCGCCGACGTGCTCGCCGACTTGCAGGCATGGTGGAAAACGAGCCAGCCCGACATGCGGCAACACGTGGACGAGATGATGGCGGGCATCGACGCGGCCATGGAACCGCTCGACAAGCGCCTGTACGCCGCCGCCGAAAAGGAGTTCAAGGAGCGCGCGTTGGACCCGGACGGGGAATGCTACCAATTGGACGGCGGCACGTTCATCTCCCAGGAATCATTCGACGGCATCTGCGGCGACCAACGCGACCGCTACATGGCATGGAAGAACCAGGCCGAACCCGCCAGACTCGTGAGCGCATGGGACGACCCCGCACGCCTGGACCGGCTCGTGGGCGACCTGATCGACGCGGACGATGGCGGCGGATGCTTCTACACCGACGCGCAGCCCATCGACTACACGCAGGGCATGGATTACAGCCCACAGCAGCTGGCCGCAGACAGCGGGCTGGGAGATACGGTCCCGCTGGCGTGTGAGTCCAACGCTTCCTACAGCCTCGCGCACCACCCCGATATCAAATTCACCGCCACCGGGTCTCCCGACGGCAGAAAGGCGCTGGAGGTCTCGGCTCCCGGTTCCGCCCGTCATGCGCTGATCACGGCCAAACCCGGAACGTTCGACGTGAGCCTGCATGACGAGCGCGGCATCGTGTCCGGCGAATCCTTCCCTTACGAGGCAAACGATTCCTGGACGTACCGGCTTTCCGGCCAGGCGTTGCGCGGCGCGCTGGACCTCGCCGTCGGCTGGGCCGACCCACAGGAAACGTCTCTTGAGACCGCAGGGCTCGGCCTCGCGTTGGATGACGGCATGGAAACGACACACGGCCGCTGACGCCGTACGGCAACGACGAACAGAACCAAGGAGCACACGATGGACATGAATTGGATCGACGAGATTCGGGATCCCGAACCCCGCAAACGGTACATCTACAACGCTGACGACTACGACCCGCAATACGGGGACCCGTATTACCGTGAACACAGCACCCGCGCCGACAGCCTGTGGCGGCTGTACGAGGAGAGCGGCACGTCGATCACGTTCGATGCCTTCGCGGACGAATCCCGTCAAACCGATTACAGGATGGAGACCGGCGCTCTGCGTGATTTCTTCAATGGATCCCAGTCGGCGCTCTCCTCGTACAGGAACCCGATGGGAGGCAACCCGCTGATCGCGTTCGGAAGCATAGGCCGATGGGACGGCGAACGCACGGGCATATCCTCGTTCGAGACCTTCGATGATCTGATGAACGGCGATGATTCCCCGTTCAAGGACTGCGAGATCGACCACATCTGGGACGAGAACGGAATCCTGAAGATGCGCGGCCACCACCACGACGGCAGTGTGGAGGTGGAGATACGCCAGCTCACCGACCAGGGATGCGAGGCATTGGAATCCTACGAGCAGTCATGGGCTGGCGAACCGTTCGACGCCGCAGGCCGCCACTACGACGGCGGCAAGGAATCCGTGGACCGCTTCTGGAACGACCTGAAAACCGATCGGGGCCTGGCCGTGGAGCCCCGGTACGTGGAACTCGCGTTCGGATGCCCGCCCATCGAATGGGACATCGATGCCAGGGTGAGGGACTTCGCCGAACGCATGGGCGACGAATATACGAGCCTGTACGAGCAGGACACGACCGGCATCAAGGGCGGTGATTTCGAACGTTTCGGCGCGTTCGCGGACAATCACCTCGACTTCATACGCGCCCTGACGAAGGCCAGGGGCATGGATCCCATCAGCAGCGACCGGGAGATAGCCGCATTCCTCAACACATTCGACAAGCTCGCCGCGATGCCCGAACCATCACCGGCATCACAGGAAAAGGACGAACTGTCCGCCGGAGTATGCGATCCGACCGACCCGACGATGGGCTGCCTGCAACCGGATTCGCCGGCAGCCATCCGATAGACGCGAAAGGAGTCCATGATGATTTTGACGCAATCCGACCTCGAATCGGATTCCACGCGATGTTCGAGAACATCCATCCATTCACGGACGGCAACGGGCGAACCGGGCGACAGATTCTGAATCTCATGCTCATGGCTGCCGGCTACCGGCCCGTAGCAATCAAACATGATGCCGGCCGCAGCTATGGGAAAAGTCTGGAAGCATGGCAGGTTGACGGCGATCCCAAGCCGTTCATTTCCCAGCTTGTCCAATGCGTTGATCAGGAAGAGCGCGCCGTAGCGGAAATCGTCGGCAGATTAAGAGAGAACCCTTTCTCGGAAAACGCCATCGACGGGATTGGTCTCGAAGACGGTCCGGCACGAGGGCGTTCCCTCTGATTGGAACGCTTCAGGATTGTGATAGGTGTACATGAATATGCGTTTTTACATATATTCATGTACACTTATATGCATGAAGAGGAGCGAGGCGATTGATCAGCTGCGCGAGATGGATGCCAAGTACTCGTGCTACGTGTATTGCAAGAACGAACTGGCCGTCGTGCTGGGTGAGCAGGGGCAGAAACTGAACCGAACCCTGTCCAGCCTGGTATCGGCGAAGGCGTTGGTCCGTGCCGCCCGTGGCGTCTACGTGTTCGCGTATTCCTCCCATCTCGGCGAGGGGACACTTCATCAGGTCGCAAAGCGGTTGCGTTCCGGCGAGCTGGTGTGGGAAAGCCTCGAAAGCGCTCTGTCGCGCTGGAACGTGATCAGCCAGATTCCGGTGGATAGGGTCACGTTCATGACCACGGGCCGTGAGGGCGAGTTCCGCACCGCGTACGGGGTGATCGAGTTCACGCACTGCAAGCTCAGCTGGAGTCGCATCCTGCCGAACCTGATCGCCCGCGATGACGGACTGACGCCGCTCGCGTCGAAACAGTGGGCGTATCGTGACCTGAAGGCCGTCGGACGCAACCTCGATCTGGTGGACATGGACGAATTGGAGGACGATGATGACTGGAGCTGACGGCACCTATGACTACAAGGCTATGGCGGCCGGGATCGTCTTGGCCGGGGGCGAGGGCATGGGCAATCTGCTTCCCGTGGTCGAGAAGGAACTTCTGCATTATCGAATCCTGGATGCCATGATGCGCGAGGGTTTCTTCTCCTCGCTGGTGTTCCAGGGCGGCACGAGTCTGCGCCTGTGCCACGGGCCCCCAAGGTACAGCGAGGACCTTGATTTTGCCGGCGGCACCTCGTTCGACATGGACACCCTTAAAGGGCTTGGCTCCTGCATCTCCGATTCGCTCTCGGGGATGGGCGATGATGTGACGGTCCGGGTCAAGGAGCCGAGACCCGACGCCGATGGGCTGACGCGCAGATGGCGTATAGCGATTCGCACGGCCGGTCAGCGCAAGGATCTGCCGAGCCAGACAATCAAGCTGGAGGTGGCATCGATTCCCGCGTACGAGCCGCAGCATCGTCCCGCCTTGGTCAACTATCCGATGTTCCCGGCCTTGTCGGGTCAGATCATCCTCGATGTGGAAAGCCCCACCGAGATTCTTGCCGACAAGCTGCTCTCCTATGCCTGCGCATCGCACCTGCGGCGACGCGACCTGTGGGACATGTGCTGGTTGGCGTCGAGAGGCGACGTCGATTCCCGACGGGCGATGGAGCTTGCGGAATTGAAATCATCTGATTACGGCGAAGAAGGACTTTGGGCAGACCGTGCTGATCGCGTGGCGGGGGTCGCCGATGTGATCGGCTCGGATGCCTTCGCCGACGAGATGCGCCGGTTCCTCCCCGCCGGCCTGATGACATCCACGGTCGAATCCCCACGTTGGAGCGCATGGGCGATCGAACAGATCGGGACGTTGTACGGCACTCCAGGCACTCCATCGTCGGCCGATGCGGTTCCCGGATTCCCTATTTTCGGTGCGTCGAACGACTCCAGTCCAACCCGCTGAACGCTAAGGAGGTCTGCGATGTCGAATCTGGACTATAACTTGCCTGAGCCGACAAAGGCGCAATTGGAGTACGCGCGTTACCTCAGCCGTTTCCAAGCGCCGCGTGAACGCCGGACTCTTTTCGCCCGCACCGAATCGGATATCGCAGCCGCCTTCCGTGAAGAGACCGCGAACCATTCCTGGAACGCCGACGACCTTGCCTCCCAGGCCGGTATCGGTCCCCGGTTTGCCGATGCTCTGCTCCAGCGGGGCGAAGCCCCGATTGAAGCGGTGTTCTCCGCAGCCGATGCGCTGGGGATAGACATAGCCGCGTTGCCGCTTTCCAGTCTCGGGAACACTCGGTGAGCGGTGTTGGTATACGCCAATATGCGCAAAGAAGCATGTTGGCGTATACCGTTTGTTCATCCGATCCTCGCGGTGCTAAGGGAATAGGTGGCGACGCTGCCGGCTGTTCCGACGACCTGGTTCATGGGCATGGTCAGTCTCATGTCGGTGCGGGTGGTGGATTCCACGGCGTTGCGCATTTCGTCCTGCACGAGGCCGATGTAACGCATGGTGGTGGCGATGTTGGCGTGCCCCAGCATACGGCTGACAAGCACGATGTTGCAGCCGTTCCTGTAGTAGACGCATGTGGCGAACCTGCGGCGCAGGCTGTGCGACGGGTATCCGGTTACCGTCTTGATCCTCTTCGCCACGTAATCGACGCCGCAGTGTCCCTGCACGTCTCCGGGGAACAGCCATACGCCGGTGCGTTTCCGCAATGCCGAAGCGAGCTTTGCCGGCACGGGAAGCATCCGCTCCTTGTTGCCCTTGCCGTGGACGTGGAGCACCATGCCCTCGGCGTTCTCCTCCAGATCGGTCTTCAGGTTGATTCTGGTCATTTCGATGCGGCGCAGGCCGCAGAACGCGCCCAGCATGACGGCCAGCCGCGCGTTCTCGTCGGGTGATGCGAGTCCTTGTTCGATGTTCTCCTCGGGACAGATGCAGCCGGACGGAAGGGTCATGGGCACGGTGGGCACTTCGTCCGCCGGATTGCGGCGGGCGAGCCCTCGCTTCATGCTCCATTGGTAGAAGACCTTGACGCAGCTGCGTACTCCGCGTCTGCCTTCGGTTCCCATGCCGGCTAGGTAGAATATGAGGTCGTCTTCGGTCACGTCGGTGATGCTTTTATCGACGGCTTTGGAGAATCGAACGATCTGGTACCAGCGGGTGCGCAGGGTGTCGTTCGTGCGTCCGATGGCGTCCATCCAGTCGATCCATTTCTCAATGGATTCTTTCCAATCCTCCCGTGGCTCGACGTGTTCGCAGCTCTTCCTGTTGTCGTTCCAATACCTCATGGGGCTCCTTAAGCGCATAGAAAAGGGAAGTGACTTCTTCATCACTTCCCAAGGAATACTATTGCGCGTTTCTGGCCGATGCTCTTCGGAAAACCAGCTGCAAGGCGAACATGCGCGATGACACGCCGATTTGAAGGAACAGCAAGGCTGGTGTATTGTCTACTCCTGTTGCAAAAAGCCCTACGGCTGCGAGCCAGAACCGTATATCGGACGGTCACTGGTTCAAGCCCAGTCGCAGGAGCTCACCTGAACGGGTAACTCCGGCCGGGATGAAAATTGAATATTCCTGCGTAGCTCAGTTGGCAGAGCATCCGACTGTTAATCGGACGGTCGCTGGTTCAAGCCCAGCCGCAGGAGCTCATTGAAGGCCTCGGATTGATTCGAGGCCTTTTTGCTGCCTGAGTATTCTTTCTTCATGCGCTCAAGGAAGTTTCTATCCTCATTGAACTGTGTCGCGTTTGAAAGATCGTCCATAGACACATGCAAATAGTTGGCAATTGCTGCAACTTGTCCATATTTGAAATGCGTGCGGCCTGTCATGAGCTGAGAGACAGCTCCTGATGTGATGTTGAGCACATCCATAAGGGAGTTCTGGGATACTCGATTTGCCTTTAAATACTTGCGGATGTTGTATCGCAGAATTGCCTCTGCTTCATCCTCGTCAAACTGGCTGGCGACGAGTACGGGGTCAACCATCGTCATAATATTCTCCCCTAAATTGCTAAGGATAATAGTCTTAACACGCAGTATAGGGCTTCGTTTGCGCTTAGTCAAACTAAGTAGTATGGTTCTGCTTAGATAAGCTAAGCAGTTGAAGGAAGCTAATATGTCGAATATGAAGCGATGGCTCAGAGAGCATGGCATATCGTATGCCCAGCTCGCTAAGCAGCTGAATCAATCTCAGCCAAGCATCAGCCAGAAGGTCAACCTGAAGACCTGCTGGCAATTCGACGATTGTCGCCGTCTACGAGATGTTTACGGTCTCTCGTCAGATTTTGTTCAGGACTTGGTTCCCTATGAAGCCAAGTTTGCTGAATCTGTTCGTGATCACGAGGAGGTGTCTGTCTGATAAAGGAAAAGCCCAGTCTCGATTTGGAGCATCGAAACCGGGCGTATGCAACACATCCAATGTTGAACGATTCCCGAGTCGCCAAACTTTTGAATCGTTCGCATTGCCTTTTAGATTATGGAGGCTGCACAAATGTCTAGTGTAACCGAAGTCGCTGTGCCGACTTCTGATTTTGATGGTAACGCCCCCGTGAATGGTTCGCGGTGCATGGCGTCTACATTTTCCGAATCTTTGTATTGGCGGCGTTCTGCCCGGCGCTACGAGCTGCTGGGACTTGTCTCCTGGATGCTGGCCGCGTTGTCGTGCGTGGTTTTTCTGGCGATTCTGCTTGCCGCGAGGAATCTGCTTCTGCCGGGATTCGCTTTGGTGCCGGTGGCCTGCGGCCTGGCTTGTGTGGGTTGCTGGTGCGACCGTAACTCGCGTGATGCCTGGGATTTCGCTTTCTGGTCCCTTCACGCGGAGGTGAGACAATGACCATGACCGTTGGCGCGCGTTCCCTCGATAACGAGGAGCGCTCGAATTTCCGGGACTATATGTCCCTGTTGTCCCTGTCCGTGGATGCGTCGATGACCGTGAGGGAGATCATGGCGGTCGCCTATCTGATCGGCCGGCATGACGCGCTTCGTGACGTGCGGAACGCTTCGTCGCCGGCTCGGACGGTGAACCGTCGTCTGATCCATGGCGGTCCGTCGGATTGCGTGTTCAATCGCGGCTACGAGGCCGGTGCGGGCATGGTGTCCGACGAGATCGACGCGTTGATGCGCGACGTGGAGGCCCTCAGCGGCGATGACGCGGTGTTCTCGATGCTCAGGCATCCCTCGGTGAGCGGGGGTGATGAATGGTGGAATTGGTGATCCTGCTGTTCGTGGTGCTCGCAGTGGCCTGTTTCGGCCTGCTGCTGCCGTTCCTGCGTCTGGCAGTCGGCATCGTGCTTCTCGTGGTCCGTCTGCTGGCCTCCCTCGCGCGATCAATGGGGGCGGGCCGATGATGCACCTCATACTCGTGATCGCCATCGTCATCATTCTCGCCGCGTCCTATCTGCTGACGTTCGCCCTGTGCCGCGCGGCCACTCGTCGTGACGAGATGGAGGAGCGCTGGGCGTCAGCCGCGTCATGCGGCCAGGAGAAGGAGGAACGCCATGAAACGGCATGAGAAGCAGCCGTCCGCCGACGTTCGCCCGCGTTTCCCGTCTCGCGGGGCCGGTCTTGGCCTGTTGGCCTCCGCTCCCCGAGATGGCAGTCAGGATTTCTATCTGTCGATGATGCTCGATGTTCCCGTGCCCAGCATCCCGGTGCTGCGCGCCCGGTTGGACTCGATCAGGTCAGGAGGTGCGTCATGAGCGTGAACGCGGTCGATTGGGCGCTCAGGTTCGCGCCGGTGGATGCCAAGCACAATGGTGCCGCTCGCGTGCTGATGTGTCTGGCGAACGTGGCCGACGACGAGGGACGCAACGCGCATCCGACGCACAGAAAGCTGGCGGCGTGGTGCAAGTGCAGCGTGAGCACGGTCAAACGCCACCTGTCATGGCTGGAAGCGAACGGGCTGATCCGTCGTGGCGACCAACGTCAGGCCGGGCATTTCAGCGAGTGGCACCGGCCCGTCGTATGGGACCTTTGCCTGAAGAACCGTCTGGAGCTCGACCCCGACTTCTTCGACTCGAACGATATCGATTCGACCCGAGGAGGACGACCCTCAACGGAAAACAAGGCAAAGGGAAACCCCGGCTCACCTGTGGACCTGGGTTCCGACACGGAATCCGGTGATAACCACGGCTCACCTGTGAACCGTGGTTATGGCGAGGGAGATGCCGGGAAACCCCAGCTCACGGGTGAACCACGGTTCACAACTGTGACCCCACCCCCAGCTCACCTGGTGAGCTACAGTACGTCCCTAGTACGTAATAACCCCTCTGCCCCTACGGGGCATCTCCCCGCAAGCGGAGAGACCACCCCGGACGAGGACGACGGCGACTGGCAGAGCGAACCGTGGACCGATGCCGCCGCCGAAGCCGAACCTCCCGAGAGCGAATCCGTCAAGGCATGTTCCGACGCGGAAATGGTGTGCCGCACGATGGCGGACGGGCTGCGCGCCATGCCGCCGATGCCGGTGCCCGACCCGTTGGCCCGGCCCGGCAAACGCGAACTCGCCGCCGCCCAACGGCTGATCGCCCGCCACGGCATGCCACTGGTGCTGGCCGTGGCCGAATGGGCGTCACTGCCGCCTTCCAAGACCGACAAGGGCGACGCTTCCGGCAAACCGTATGACGGTTTCTGGCGTCGCACGCTCACCGGCCCCCGCTCCCTCGCACGGCACTGGGACCAGGTATGCCTCCAGATGGCCGACGACCCCCACGGGCGTCGCCTGCTCGCCGAACACGGCATCCTCGCCGACAAGGGCGAAACGGCGCAGCCGCCGAGCGCGGAATCCACGCCGAAGGTGCCGAACTACGGCATCCCCGACAACCTGGACCGGCGCGTGTGGAAACTGCTCGACCCTTACGACTTCGATGCGGGCAACGACGGGTTCGAGGCACCGCGCACCCTGCGCCGGCTGTTGAAGCGCGTCCCCGCGAACGACGCAGAAGGCGAACGCAATGCCGTGCTGGAGGCATTGCGGGCGGGCCGCGCCTTCCTGGACGCGGAATCCAGGGAGAAGGACGACGGCTTCGGGCGGCGGAAGCCGTCCGAGACCGGGCCGGCGTCCGTCCGTTTCGGCTTCATCGGCGGCCGTGGGCCGAAGGAGGTGCCGGCATGTTCCTGAAAGGCGAATGCGCGGATTTCCCCGACTCGTGGTCGGACCGCATGTGGGGGCCCGACGACCTTCCCAACCAGCGAACCCAATACGAGCTGCGCCGCGCGGCGGTGCGGATCTGCGAGGCCTGCCCGGTCAGGGCCGAATGCCTCGCGTTCGGCATCATGGTCCGGGACCAGTACGGCATCTACGGCGGACTGCCCCTGCGCGCCCGACGCCAGGTGCTGAAGACCGCGCAGGAGGCCGGATTCCGGTTCGACCCCGACGACCCGACCGCCGAACGGCGGCTCGCCCGGTACATCCGCGAGAACCCCGAGATCGTGGCGGCGGCACGCGAACGCGAATGCAAACGCCGCAAGACCGAGCAGCGCAACGCACGCCAGCAACGATGGCGCGCCACCACACGCTCGACCGGCAAGGCGAAGGCCCCGGCCGCCGCCACACACACCCCGCCCTTGCAGGACACCCTCTTCTGAAGACAATCCGATACAGATAACCGGTCCGGCCCCATAAGGACGAACCATTCCGGAAACCCGTATACGCGGCAAACCGTGGAACCGTGCACCCGTGGACACGGGAAGCCGGAAACCCGAATGAAAGGAACAATCCCAATGACCACGAACACGAAAACGGTGGCCTTCGTCAACCTCAAGGGCGGGGTCGGCAAGACCACCAGCGCCATCGGCACCGCCGAAGCACTCGCCCGACTGGGCCATACCGTGACGGTGCGCGACGCCGACCCGTCCGGCGCGGCGACCCTGTGGGCGCACAAGGCCCTATCGGCCGGCCGCCCACTGCCCTTCGGGGTGGAGGTCGTCAACCGGTTCACCGTCGCCGCGCCCGCCGAGGAGGAATGGGTGCTGATCGACACGCCTCCCTTGCAGACCGATCTGGTGGAGGCGGCGGTGGACGCGGCCGACCTCGTGCTGCTCGTCACCACCACCGGCCCCATCGACCTGGAACGCATGCTGGAGACCATCCGGCAGATCAACAAGCCCTCCTCGGTGCTGCTGACCCAGACCCGCTACGGCACGCGCAGCCTCAGGCACGCCGAGGAGTTCCTGGCCGAGAACGGACTGGCCCATTGCAGGGAGACCATCCCGTACAAGGAGGCCATGCGCCTCGCGCCGGACGAGGGCCGGTTCCCGTCCGCTTCGGGCTACGGGCTTATCGCCAAGGAACTCAGCGACGCATTCGCCGCCTGACACCCGCAGAACCGGAAACCCGGAAACCCGTGTCCACGCAAACCCGTGGATACGGGGACACGGAAAGGAACAACATCATGGAGATCAACAAGCCGATGACCACGAGGAACATGCTGGCATCGACCCTCACCGACTACAAGAAACCGGTCAAGCTGCCCAAGATCACGGTGGAGCTCGACCCCATGCTCAAGAAACGGTTCAAGGCCGAGGCCGTGCGACGCGGCACCACCATCCGCGACATGCTCACGGCATGGATCGAATGCGACTGCCCTCCCCTCGACGCGGCGGACGCAAGGGCCGAGGCGAAGCAAGACGGAAGAAGGAGTGGATGATGACGGATGACATCGAGGAGCGGGCCGCACTGGCCCGTCGCGGGGTCATGGACCATTCGGATTGCGAGAAGTGCACGGAGGACTGGACGTTCCTGATGCGTCAGGGACGGCGGGAGTTCCCGTTGGGATTGCGCACGGTGCTCGCGTGCCTCGCGTTCGCCGAACGCGAGGGCGCGGTGCCCGAGCTGCCGGCGGATTGGTGGGTTAGAATCAACAGGAGGTATCGATGACGACGATGCGCGGCGAGGGGAGCCGACTATGGATGTGTTCAAGGCATGGCCGGGAAGGGCGGAAAGCATCGTGATCAGCCAAGAGTCATACATGAGGTGCACCGGCGGCGTGGCCCCGTGGCGTCGTGACGGCGACAAGGGGCCGTCCTACTACGCGGTGTGCCCGCTGTGCGACAATCCCATCCAGATCGTCGGCCTGTTCCGCCGGCAGGAGGAAAGCCGTGCGCGCCGGCCCTACGGGCGACACCACCGGGGCGATGTGCCGGGCCTGTGCCGCTACGACGAGGACGCCTACCTGCACTGCCCGTATGCGGATCCGAACCATCGGACGGACACCCGAGCGAGACGTCATCCGAAGGATCCGACAGGTCGGGCCCTGTATGGTCTCATGCGCGGCGAGTTCGACCGGGTGACGCTGGCGTGGGAACGGTTCTCCGGCATCCATCTGGGGCCGGGGGCCGCCCGTGACATGCTTCGCAAATGGCGGGACGACCAGGGATGGCGCTACTACGACGCGACCTACGGCAATCTGCCGCAGATGCTGTTCTTCGCGGCCGGCGGACAGAACCTGGTCAAACGCTACATCGTGCCGGACAGCCCGTTGCACGAACGGCTGAAAGGCGTGCCGCGGGTGAGATTCACGCCGACGCGCTCCCGGTACGTGCAGGTGGACAAGGCCGGGCCGGGGTTCCTTACTCTGGATTTCCTGCTGTACGCCCGGCGCATCGAATGGGACGGACAGCACATGAACGAGACGTTCAGGCTACGCGGCCTGCTGGGCCGCGACGACGGGCAACAGGCCTTCGATGACCTGACCCTCGACGTCGATCAGGACTGGCTCTCCCACACAGCGGACGCCCAACCCGGCCGTGGCGGGCGGCTGCTCGACATCGCGCGGGAGACGCTGCGATGAGAGACGAAATTGAGACGACAATCAAAACAAGGAGAACGACAATGAACCCCGAGAACGAGATCGACAAGACGGAAGCCCTCGAACCCGTCGAAACCGCTGCCGCAAACGTTGCGGAGGCCCGTGGCGGCGTGGACGGAAGGAAGCGGCCGAAGTGGCTGCTGCCCCTGATCGCCGTCGTCTGCGCGGTCGTGCTGGTCGTGGCGGGAGTCGTCGGCTGGAACATGTACCGTGGCGCGAAGCTCGCGGAAGCGAAGGAGGCGTGCGCCACCGCCGCCGACGGCGTGCGCAGCCAGGCCAACGAGTATAACGCGCTGCTCAACGGGGATGCGGCCGATGCCGCCGCCGTCAAGGCCGAACAGGTCAAGGACGCGAAGACCGTCGAATCATTGGGCAAGGAGCTCAAGGCCTCGGCACCCGAATACGAGGGCTGCGTGGCCGAGGACGCGAAGGGCTTGGATGCCGTCACCGTGAAGCTGGGCGAACAGGCCGACTGGTACAAGACCCACGAACAGAGCCTGTCGAAGGCGGTGAAGGCCGTCACCGAATCCAAGGCCGCGAAGACCCTGGAGACCGCGAAAACGAATCTGACGGCGAAGCTGGACGAGGCAGCGAAGCTGCTCACGGATTCGGACGGCAAGGTGCAGGACAACACGACACGCGAGACCCTGACCAATGCGATCGACGCGGCGACCAGGCTCAAGGACGCGAACGACGCCACGAAAATCGATAAGGCGCGTAAAACGCTGGAGGATGCCATCAACGGCGTGAACGCGAGCGTCCAGGCCAAGACGGACGCGGATGCGCAAGCCGCCGCCGCAGCGGCCGCTGCGGCTCAGGTGCAAGCCCAATCCACCTACAGCGGCGGCTCGTCGTACTCCGGCAACACGTACAGGCGCACAGGCGGCTCCACATCCGGCTCCAACACCTACCGTGGCACCACATCGGGCGGATCCGGTTCGAACTCCGGTTCCGGTTCGACCGGTGGCTCCACCACAAGACCAAACCTCAACGGCGCATACGGCTGTACTGAGGACTGCTATGTTCCGCCGAACAATCTTATTCAGCACTGATTGATGATTGGCTGATTGATGATTGGCTGATTGATGATTGGCTGATTGATGATTGGCTGATTGTGGCCCGCACCGGGAAACCGATGCGGGCCACAATCATTATTGCCTTTGATTAATGTTCGTTGGGGAACAGGTGATGGAACAGCTCTGCCCCGGCCTCGTGCTCGTCCAGTATCCCGGTTTTGTATTCCTCGATGATGAAATCGGTCCTTGCCATTCTCTCGGCGACTTCCGCCGGCGTCAGTGGCCCGGATTCCGGCCCATGCATGGTTGTCGGCACTTTCAGAAGCTCCAAGTCTGAAATATTTTCGGGCATCGTTCCGTCCGGCAGGGATACGACGACTTCCTCGCTGTCCCCGTTCATATCGGCCAACACGCATATTCCGGTGCCATCGGCCAGCTCCCGGTATTCCCCTATATCAGGTTCCCCGTCACGGACGAACCTGCACATTCGAGACTCCATCTTGCATCCCCTTCTCCCCCTGTTGTTCCCCTCAGATCGTAGTACGGATATCTTCGGTTCTCTCCCGTATTCCCATGAAGCTGTATTCCCGTGCATCCGTACGGCCTCGGAATCTTCTATTTCCTCTGCTCCTAACGTTTTTTGTTTTTTGTAGACGTTGCGCTCCGTGGCTCGGCGTGTCGCCTGTGAGGCTTGTTGGTGGTTGCCGGATCATCCGGTGGCTACCTCCCGTTATTCCTGCGGTCGGAAGCCCCGCCACCCCTTGAAAAAAGAGGCGGCGGGGCCATGACCGGAACGATTGAGGGAGGGGATGAACAGACAAGGTTAACGGAGGTTCATTTTTATGAACTTTAGTAGGAAGATGAAAGCCGGTGTCGCCGCGTTGGCCGCGATCGCCACGCTTGGTGCCGGCGGCGTCGTCGCATCGACCGCGTTCGCGGGCGGTGGCGGCGGCAACCAGCCCGGCACGGGCGGCAACCTGGCCGCGGTGCAATTCTGGCAGTACAAGGACGATGCTTCGGGCGCATGGGGCCCGGCCACGAGTCTTGACTCGGTGCGCGCCGCCATGAACAACGCCGGCGTCACTTTGGAGGGCAACGGCATCACCAAGGCGCAGGCCGCGTTGGACCAGGCCCGCACGGAATGCGAGACGGGCTTCCAGCGGCGTCACCCCGGCGAGGGCAGCGGCGACTGCCGAGTGGTCGCAGTCGGCGCGGTGCCAGCCGCCTTCGGCGGCAACTACATCTACAACGGGTCCGGCGTGGCTTCGCCGACCGGGACCGGCGGCTGGTACGACAACTGGAACAAATACGTCGCACCGAACACCTATAAGTATGCAGGCACTCAGAATTACCACACATCCGATGGCTTCTCAGATGATCCGTCGAACAGCGTCGATGCGATCATGCGTCGTAATGTGGAGGCTTCCAGCAAGCCCTCGATCGTGGTGATCGTACTGGACAAGTACCAGCCAGCACCACCGTCGTATCATTTGAGCGTGAGCACGCAGGCTGCGGAGATGTCGGGCCAGGCGGGCGACACCAAGGACGCCTCGGACACGATCACCCTGTCCAGCGACGGGTCGAAGACCGAGAACGTGAACGGCACCGCGACCCTGCACTGGCGTGGCATTGACGGCACCGAGAAGACGGTGGCGAAGCAGTTCACCGCATCCAACAAGGGCAGCGCCACAGTGAGCGCGTCCTTCAAGGACATGGACGCCTCGTGGGAGTCGTGGCCTGCGGGCAAGCGCTGGTGGGACGTTGACGTGGCGAAGCAGGGCAACATGGCCGAGGCGGTCTCCCACAAGGGAGAGAACGACGGCAAGGAGTCCGGCGAGAAGACCACCACCCCGCCCGAGAAATGGCTGACCAACGAGGCCGGCGACACGGTGCGGGACGGCAACGACTCCATCGCGTCCGGCTCGCTGTACACGGCGCACATCAAGGCGCATTCCAACGCCTCCGGCAAGTTCTGGATCTACGACACGATCGACACCAGGGACGTGGTGATCGGCGGCACCGACAAGGACGACGTGAGCAAGGTCAACGTGACCGACGCGAACGGCAACATCGTGCCGGCGGACATTTCCATCGACGATTCCATCGATGGCAAGCGCGTGGTCAAGGCGCACGCCACCGCCCCGCATTCCGGCCTCTACACGCTGAACGTGCCCCAGAGCGCGAAACCGACCGGCGGCGACTACGAGATCAACGACGGTTCCGTGGCGTGCTGGAACGGAGACAACGGCACCGGCAGCCTGGCCGACTGCCAGACCGGCAACAGCGACAGCGTGGGCAAGGTCACGCCGACCCCGGACAAGGTGTGGGTGCTGGACGAGTCCGGCGCTCTCGTGGCCGAGGACAAGGGTTGGACCAACCAGCAGGGCGTCGATCAGAAGACGTTCCTCGTGGGCGACCAGGTGGGCGTGGTCGTCAACGGCAGCATCCCCGCGCACCTGCTCAACCCGCTGGCATCCTATTCCATCACCGATGATCTGACCGGTTCGAACCAGTGGATCGACTGGAAGTCCGGCAAGGTGTTCGTCGACGGCAAGGACGAGACCGACCAGTTCGATATCGTGATCGACCAGAAGGCCAGGACCGCGACCGCCACCGCGAAGTCCGCCTACATCGCGAAGACGATGTTCAGGAACAGCGCGAGCAAGGTCAAGTTCTACCTGACGGGCACCATCAAAAAGGGTGCCACCGAGGGCAAGAAGATCCAGCTGACCAACAAGGCGTACGAGAAGTGGAACAACGAGACCCGACCGACCAACGAGCCGCCGGTGTTCGTGTGGACACCCAACCCCAACAAGGCGTGGGCCATGAAGGTTAACGGCAAGTGGCAGCTGACCGTCGATCCGACCAAGAGCGACAAGGTGGGCGGCGACGACAAGTACTACCGTCTCGGCGACGAGGCGGCGGCGGTCATCTCCGGCACCCTGCCCACCGGATTGGGCCGCGTGCCCGAGATCGCGTGGACCGACGACTTCGCCAACGTCGATAGCATCCTCGACCTGAAGGACACCTCCAACATCAAGGTCTACGAGCAGGACACCACCGACGAGGCCAACGCCGGCGTCAACGACCTGAACAAGACCGGCAAGGACGTGACCGACCAGTTCGACATCACCGCCGAGGGCACCAAGGTCACGGTCAGCGCGAAGGACTCCTACGAGGCCGCGCAGAAGGACCTGAAGACCGCGAAGCAGATCAGCGTCGTGATCCCGTTCGACGTGAACTTCGACACCGTGAAGCTGCTCGAATCCCACGGCAAGGCGGAGGGCGACGAGCTCAACACGTGCGCGGACCCGAAGGGCGACGACCTCGACAACAAGGGAGGCCAGACGGTCGGCGGCAGCACGGTGGACACCAACACGCCGAAGATCTGCGTGACCGTGCCCCCGATCCACAAGCAGGTCATCGCCGAATCCTCCCAGGGCGGCGACCAGTCCAGCATCGACACCAAGACCGTGTTCCCCGGCCAGACCGTGGAATACACCGTGCGCGTGGACCCGCGGATCCCTGCGGACCAGGCATATTCGGTGACCGCCATCAAGCTGAGCGACACCTATTCCGAGTACACCACCGCGAACAAGCAGACCCTGGAGATCACCGACCTGGGAACCGGCGGCATCATCCCGAAGAGCGCCTATAAGGTGCAGTGGGACGAAGCCAACCACTCGTTCGAGGCCACGTTCGCCAGGGACTGGGTTGCCGCCAACTGGAAGGCCGGCTCCAACCCGCGCGTGCTGCTGCGCTTCGAGGCCAAGGTGAACGAGGACGCGCCCACCGACAAGACCGTCGACAACAAGGCCGCGCTGACCGTCAACAACGGCGTCACCCCGTCCAACAAGGTCGAGAACGAGCCGCCGGTCATCAAGCCCTCCAAGCAGGACACGCAGAAGGACCCGACCATCAGCATCGACGGCAAGACCGCGCTGCTGGGCGACAAGGTGTACTACCGCGTCAACATCGACGCCTCCAGGCTCACCGACACCGCCTACAAGGTATGGCGCTTGGGCATGACGGACGACTACGACCAGGAGTACCTGACCCTCGACGCGAAGCACGTGGAGATCCTTGACGAGACCGGCCGGGACCGCACCGGCGAGTTCAACATCCAGGACAAGGACGGGGTGCTCTACGCCTTCGCCAGGACCGTGGACACCCAGATCCCCGCGACCGGCGAGACCGTGCCCGGCGACCCGCAGCCCGACGACCTGAAGGCGTACAGCGAGAAGACCGACAAGGATTACGACCCGCTGAAGGACCCGAGCATCGACCAGTCGCTGCTGGGCCACACCTACCAGGTGGTCATGCCGATGACCGTCATCAAGGTCAAGGACGGCCACACGGTGGAGAACACCGCCACGCAGGTCACGAACGACAAGCGCGACAAGACCAACACCGTCACCAACCCGCTGAAGGAGATCAACCCGACCAAGGACGTGGCCGTGCAGGTCGGCGGCGACAGCATCGACGGCAAGAGCGTGTATCTGAATCACACGTTCCTCTACCGACTGGATTCCAGCATCCTGCCCCCGGGCCGCGCCTACCAGACCGTCACGGACTGGGGCGGCACGGACCAGCTGAACACCGAGTACGACCAGTACCTGGGCAACTGGGCCGTCTACGCCAGCCGCGACCTGTACAGGGACGGCCAGATGCTCGCGGCCAGGGGCGAGAAGATCGCGGGCAGCGGCTTCGACTCCTCGAAGTTCGGCGGCAACCTGTTCACCGTGGACGCCGACGACAACGGCAAGGTCACGGCCGACGCGACCCAGACCTACCTCGACCTCGTGAGCGCCGACAACGAGCACGAGGCCGGCTGGGTGCTCTACCTCCAGTGCAAGCGCATCGCCGTGGCCGACGAGGTGCCCAACACGTGGACCGAGACCATCAACGGCCAGCCGCGCGAATCCAACAAGGTCGTCACCAAGACCCCGGACATGACCCCGAGCATCGACGTCCAGAAGTGGGACCGCAAGTCCGGCTGGCCGAACGGCGACCGCGACAATTCGAAGGACGCTTTGACCGTCTCCGGCGACACGGAGATCGTGTTCACCATCACGAACACCTCCAAGACCGACCCCGACACGAAGCAGGGCGCGGTGTTCCGCACCAAGGACATCAAGCTCGAGGACTCCACCATCGTCGGCGACGGCGAGGTCGTGGACCTCAAGTACCCGGCCGACTGGGACACCAAGGTGCTCAAGCCCGGCGAAAGCGTCGAGGTCACCGGCACGCTCAAGGGCGTCACCAAGACCCACACCGACCGAGCCAAGGTCACCGGCACCCCGTTGACCGAATGTCCGGTCGACACGTCGGCCCCGTTCGGTGACGGCACCTCGGACGACGAATCCGGCTCCAAGCCCGAGGCCGAGACCGAGAGCAAGTCCGATGACGTCGTGACCATCGACGGCAAGGACTACTGCTCGGACACCAAGGTGGAGTCCGCCACCGACGACTGGAACGGCTACCGCAGGACCCTCGCCCAGACCGGCGCGGGCATCGCGCTGATCGCGCTGGCCGCGGTCGTCGTGCTCGGCGGAGGCGCGGCCCTCATGGCCGTCTCCCGCCGCCGCAAGGCGAAGGCCCCGGCCGACACCGAGGGCTCGGAGGAGTGATCCGACGAACCTGACCCCGGGCCCGTGCGGCGGACCGTTCCCCATGATCCGCCGCACGGCCCACGGGCGCGCCCAGATTCTTTCCTTCCCGGACGCGCCCAAGCCCCCACCGGTACCGTCTTTGTTTTCTCCTTTGTGACGGCGCCGGGTTCGACTCCCGGCGGGGGCACGCCGCGGGAACCCCTTCCCGCGCACCATGGAAACCAGAACGGGGTGGCAGGCCGGATCCAATGAGGTCGGATCAGGCCGGCCACCCCTTTCCCTTGCGCACCGGACCGTCCGACTCCTTGAAAATCTCCTTGTGGCGGATCGGTCCGTCTTCCTTTCGCATGATGCCGTCCGTTTCCATGTTCCGCGGCCCGCGGAACGCCGGACGGGAACCATGGCACTCGAAACCCGGCGCGCGGCGGCGGGACCCGGCCCCACCGGCGAACGGTCGGCGGGCCCTTTTCCATACCATCGTCCGAGCCTCTTCGGGTTCGTCGGGAACGTCCAAACCGGAGCCTTCTCGACGGCCATACCGTGGTCATGTCATCCAAAACATCGAAAGGAAAACATCATGTACGGAATCACCATCGCGGCAGACAGCGGCAGCGTCGTCACCAGCGCGTTGCAGCTCTTCAGCCAGTTCGCCATCATCGGCGGCGGCCTGTGGGCCGTGTGGGGCGTCATCACCCTGGCCGGAGGACTGAAGGACCAGAACGGCCCCGCCACCCAGTCGGGCGTCTGGCAGGTCGTCGGCGGCGGCCTGATCATCGCGGCCGCGGCCCTGTTCTCCAACATCGCCCTGTAGACGGGAGGCCACGCATGGTCGATTTCATCGTCGGTATCCTCAACTCGATAGGGTCCGGCGTCGGCGACGACCTCGTGGCCGACCTGCTGAAGACCCCCGCCGAATACAACGCGGGCATGTACCAGCTGAGCCTGACCGTCGCCCGCTCGGCGGTCAAACCCATAGCCAGCACGATACTGGCGATCATGTGCGTCCTGGAACTCGCCAGGGTCAGCACCCGGGCGGACGGCGACCGCGAGCTGGGCGTCAAGCTCGTCGCCATGGCGATGTTCAAGCTCACGCTCGTGTTCACCGCGGCCCAGCACAGCGAGCTCATGCTCCAGGCCATCGACGAGATCGGCGACAGCGTGCTAGGCGGCATCCATTCGGCGGCACCCACCACCGGCGCATCGTCGGGCCTCGGCCTTGGCGACAGCATGCGCGACGCCATCGACTCCGCCGGCTGGATGGGCCAGATACCGTGCCTGATCCTGCTGCTCATCCCGTTCCTCGTCTCCAAGGGCGCGACCATCGTCGTCACCGTCGTCATCCTCCTGCGCTTCGTGCAGATATACATGCTCACCGCGTTCAACCCGCTGCCGATCGCGTTCATCGCCCAGGAGGAGACCCGCCAGTGGGGCATCAACTACTTCAAACAGTACGCGTCGCTGGTGTTCCAATGCGCGACCCTGTATCTGGCGATCCTCATGTACCGCACGCTCGTGGGCGGCACGCTCAACCCGAGCAAGTTCAAGGACGGCGACAGCCTCTCCGGCTGGGTGATGGACAACTTCACCGGCCTGCTCCTGGCGAGCGTCATGCTCATCGGCATCGTCATGGCGGCCAACTCCGTCGCCAAGAAGCTCTTCGGCGGCGAATGAAACACAACGCAATCCACGAAAGGAAGCAAACATCATGGCGTTGCAGATGCCCGTCTACAGGGAACTGACCACCATCGAGTCGAAGGTGTTCATGGGGATGAGCTGGAGGCAGTGCCTCGCCGCCGTCATCCTCGCCATCGTGTGCGGGGGAGGATACGTCGGACTGTGGCTCGGGCTGGGCATGGACCCCAACCTCGCCATGTACCAGATCTTCCCGCCCGGCCTGCCCGTGGCCATATGGGGATGGGTGAGGCCAAAGGGCCTCATGCCCGAGAAATACCTGAAATACATCCTGCGCCACTACACGCAGCGCGAGGTCTATCTGCTCGACGGTCCGGGCAGACCATACCGCACCGGCGCGAAACCAACGATCAAGGAAAGGTGAGGAATGTTCGGAAAGAAGAAACCCCAGGTCGCGCCGGACGAAGACGATGCCGAAGCCAGGGCGAAGGCGCGGAGAAAGAAGGCGACGCGTCTGCCGAAGGGCGTCAAGCAGCTCATCGGCTACGACGCGATGCTGCGCAACGGGATCGCCAGCCTGGGCGACGGACGGTGGAGCGCCACCATCCTCTTCCAGGACATCAACTACCAGCTGAGCCCGGAATCCCATCAGATGGAGATCATCGACCGGTGGGCCAAGCTCATCAACAGCTTCGAGGCCGGGCAAAACGTGCAGATCGCCTCCTACACGCGCTCACGCGGCGTACGCGAGATCCTCGCCGACGTGATGATGGGCGAGACCGGCGACAGCCTCGACCACTACCGGCTCGACTACAACCGCCTCGCCCAAGGCAAACTCGAATCCGTCAGCCGCAACACCAGCACCGTCAAGACCCTGACCGTCACCGTCCGCGAAAGCGACGAGCAGGCCGCCGTCGCGACCCTCAACGCGTTGTGCAACAACCTCGTCAGCCAGATGCGCTCCATCGACGCATGCAAGGCCACCCGACTCGACCGCGAGCACCGGCTGCGCCTCATGGCCGAGGTGCTCCGGCCCGGCGAGGAGTTCCGGTTCGACGAACGCCGGTTCGAGCATCAGCCCGGCAAGCCCGACACCAAGGACCTCGTGTGCCCGTGGAGCATCGACGCGCGAAATCCCATCCAGCTGGACATCGAATCCCTGGACTCGAAATACCTGCACCGCACCATGTGGGTGTCCAGTCTGCCGCCGGAACTGTCCGACCAGCTGGTCAACGACCTGACCGGCCTGCGCGCCCGCGTCGACGTGAGCATCCACCTCGCGCCCATGGACCGCGGCGAAAGCATGACGCTCGTGCGCCGCAAGAACGCCGAGGTCAAGATGCAGATCATGGACCAGCGGCGCAAGAACCGCAAGCAGGGCCTCGACCCCGACGACCTTCCCGACGACCTCGCCGACCAGCAGGAACAGCTCGGCCAACTGCGCGACGAGCTGCGCTCCACCAACCAGAGGCTCGTGGACTCGATCATCGTGATCGGAGTGTCCGCGGCAAGCCAGGAGGAGCTGGAGGTCGCGTGCAGGAACGTGAAGGCCAAGGTCAACGCGCAGTCCTGCACGGCCGAGAGCCTCAAGTTCATGCAGATGGAGGGCCTGACGGCCGAACTGCCGCTGGGCAACAACCCCCTGCCCATGAAACGCACCCTGACCACGAACAGCGCGGCCATCCTCATCCCGTTCACCACGCAGGAGGTGTTCGAGCCGCACGGCCTGTTCTACGGGTCGAACGCCCGGAGCGGCAACCCGATCCTCGCGGACCGGCGCAGCCACATGAACTCCAACGGATTCGTGCTCGGCACGTCCGGCGGCGGCAAATCCTTCACCGTCAAACAGGAGATCGCCGGCATGTTCCTCAACCGTGACGACGAGGTCATCGTCATCGACCCGGAACGCGAATACCTCGCCCTCGCGGCCGCGTTCGGCGGACAGATCATCCAGATCAGCGCCGGCACCGGCACGCGCGTCAACCCGATGGACATCGTCCTGGAGGACGACTCGGCCTCCGACCCCGTCAAGGACAAGACCAACAACGTGGTCTCCATGATCGGCGCGCTCATAGGCGGCATCGACGGCCTCGACCCGCTCCAGAAGGGACTCGTCGACCAGTGCGTCAGCAACCTGTACACGCGTTACCGCAACCAGGGCGGGGGAGTGGTCCAGCCCACATTGCAGGACCTGCACGACGAATTGCAGGCGGGCGGCGACCAGGTGAGCCGGTACCTCGCCGACGCGCTCAACCCGTACATCACCGGCTCCATGAGCGGCTTCAACGGGCAGACCAACGTGGACCTGTCCAACCGGTTCACCGTGTTCGATGTGTCCGGCCTGTCCGGCGAGCTGCGCACGTTCGGCATGATGGTCGTCGTCGACCAGGTGTGGAACCGCGTCATCCGCAACAAGGCCAACGGGCGGCGCACCTGGCTGTACGTCGACGAGTTCCACCGCTTCTTCTCCAACCAGTACGCCGCCGCCCAGTTCAAGGACATCTACAAGCGCGCCCGCAAATACGGGCTCGGCGTCACCGGCATCACGCAGAACGTCGAGGAGATCCTCGACCTCCAGGACGCGCGCGAGATGCTGTCCAACAGCGATTTCCTCATGCTCCTGAGCCAGAACAGCACCGACGCGGACGCTCTGTGCGAGCTGCTGACCCTGAGTGAGGAGCAGCGCCAGTACTTCACCGGCGTGCTGCCCGGCCAGGGACTCATGAAGATCGGCAGCGCCTACGTGCCGTTCGACGGTCGCATCCCCGCGGGCGGCGACCTCTACCGGCTGTACTCCACGACCTTCCAGGAAGGAAAGTAAACGCATGAGCGGAACCCAAGCCCACCACGCCGGAGGCACACGCGCCCGCATCGGACGCGCGGCCACTGGCGTGGTGTCCAGCACCGCGCAGTTCGGCTCGGACCGGACCGACATCGCCGACTCCATGGGCCACACCGCCGCCGAGATGGCGGGCCGCGCCGGCATGCACGGCATGTCCTCCACCATGCACGGCGTGGGCTGGACGGCCGGCAGGGCGCGGCGCATCATGAACCGCGGCAAACGCGCCCTGCGGTCGGGCAGGGGAATGCGCAAGACGGCCGGCAAACCCAAGGCGCTGTCCGAGGCGAAGCCCAGCGATGAGATCGGCAAGTTCGCCGCGAAAGGCAAAGCGAGCAAGCGGATCGGCAAGCACATAGGCGCGGGCCTTGGGAAAGCCGGCCGTAGCGTCAAACGGATGGGATCCACCGGCATGGGCTGGATGGACGAAGCCGGCGCGAGGCTCACCGCTGCCGACGACGACTTCGCGTCGAAGCTGGGAAGCACCACACGCGACCTGTCCTTCAAAGCGGCACGCGCGGGCGTGAAAGGCGTCAACTCGTCGGCCAAATTCATCTGGCGGCACCGCCGCTCGCCGGCCAAGGCGGTACGCGGAGCGAAAGCCACCGGACAGGCCGCCGTGCGCGCCGCCCGCGCCGCCGCGAACTTCGTGCGCATGGCCGCGTCCCGCGTCATCGCGGGGGCCGCCTCCATCAGCCTTCCCATCATGCCCGTCATCGCGGCCATGCTCGCGGTGCTCGGCGTGCTCCTGGCCGTCATGGGCGCGTTCCTGGGATCCAGCGCCAGCGAATCCACGGTCTCGGGCGTGCCCGCGGAATACGAGGCCGACGTGATCCGCGCCGGATCCATCTGCCAGGTCGTCACGCCGAGCATCATCGCCGCCCAGATCGACCAGGAGTCCAATTGGAATCCGAAGGCCGGCAGCTCCGCCGGAGCGCAGGGCATCGCACAGTTCATGCCGTCCACATGGGCGTCCGCGGGCAAGGACGGCGACGGCGACGGCAAGGCCGACATCTGGAACCCGCACGACGCGATCTGGAGCCAGGGCAACTACATGTGCGGCCTCGCCTCGCAGGTCGAGACGGCCAAGAAGTCCGGGAAACTGACCGGCGACACGTTGGAGCTGACCCTCGCGGCGTACAACGCTGGCCTGGGCAGCGTGCTCAGATACGGCATGGTGCCGCCCTTCGAGGAAACCATCAACTATGTGCGGCGGATCAAGGAACTCGCAGCGACCAAATACACCGCAACGGGGACCGCCGAGGGTGGCACGGTCGGCTCCCTCGAACCGAAACTGACGGTCTCCGGCGGCATCGTGTCCACGGCCGGCATCACGCCGGACACGAGATACCCATGGGGGCAGTGCACCTGGTGGGCCGCGACCAGAAGAGCCGACATAGGAAAACCGATACCAGGGTGGGGCAACGCCGCCACATGGGCAGGTTCCGCGGCGTCGGCCGGCTACACGGTGGACGGCTCCCCATCCGCCGGCAGCGTCATCGTGTTCCAACCGGGAGTATTGGGCGCGTCCGCCGACTACGGGCATGTCGCCATGGTCGAGGAGGTCCGCGGGGACGGGTCGATCCTGATCAGCGAGTCCAACGCGCTTGGCCTCGGCGTCGTATCCACACGCGAAATCAGCGCCTCCCAACTGGCCGCAGCCGGAAGTGGCGTCCGCTACATCCATTGAAAGGAAAACCAAGCATGGAACCAAAGAGGAACAGGATCATCGCCGCGACGGGATTTGCGGTCGCGCTCCTCATCCTGGGAGGAAACGTCGCGGTGATATGCGCCGGCAACGGAACCGCGGAGGACACGCAAAGCACCGTCGCCCGGCCGCGAACGAAAACCGAACCCGGACAAAAAACGGCTGGAGACGAAGAGACCGAGCCGGCGACGCCGACGGAGGATGATCCGTGCGCCGACCTCGCGCCGAAAGCGCTCGGCGTCTACATGGGCGACGAACGAGGCCAACTCGAAGGCGAATACTTCACGCCGGATGCCGCCGGCCTCGACATACCGGCATCATCCATAGCCCCGCAGCCATTGCCCGAGACCGAGTTCACCGGCTTCCCCGTGTCCATGGGGCGGCGGGTGGCGACATGCGCCGTATCCACCGGGCTGGAGGCATCCTGGGTGCTTGACTACACGCTCACTGACGACGGCTGGCGATGCGCGGCGGTCAAGGGCCCATTGGAAGGCGGATACCGGGTGCATGAAGGCAAACCAGAGGAACAAAAGTGATGAAGGCAAACGAACAGGATCAGCCAGTCCTCATCAAAGACGAGGGCGGAGAGGAATGACCAGGATCGACAGGAAGACGGGTGAGCCGATTCTCAGCCCCAAGCTTACGGTCGACCAGCTGTACGCCATGGCCAACGAGCCCGGTTGGCGTCCATGGATGCGCCTGATCGCCGAACATCCACACGCGTGGCCGGAGCTCGCCGAATGGTGGAATACCGCGCAGGAGCAAGGCTTTGACACGGCCGGTGCCGCGCCGCTGCCGCCCGCGTCCATGCGCGGCCGCCGTCGCGTCGCCATACCGTCCGCGCCGCTGCCGCCGGAAGACGAGCCGGGGCAGGAACCCGTGTCTGCGCCGGCGGAGCAGTCTCCTCCCGACGATTCCGTGGAGAAGGCCCTGAAGGACGCCGACGACGATTTTGCCGCACTCGAACGAATCGCCGACTTGGAATCGGATACGGCGGACATCCCTCCAATACCGGAAGCAGAATCGTCGGGGTCGG